>SDBV01002666.1_pt1 | contig 26629 bp, 22 predicted proteins | sample 2277081 | NCBI WGS metagenome assembly SDBV01 (sample SAMN10402039, study PRJNA504765) | marine sediment metagenome | isolation source: marine sediment core GS10_PC15, 223 cmbsf | place: Arctic Ocean: Southern Knipovich Ridge | collected 2010 | reverse complement strand
TCGGGATCGCTATCGGGATCAGTTGGGTTCCGCGTGCGTCTTGGCTGAATTCAAAGCTCGCCAGGCGAAGCAGCAGGGCAAAGAAAAGTGAATGGGGAACGGAGAACAGAAACAATTAACATGGATGGCCAGGATATTCAGGAAAAAAAGAATCCCGTTCATCCTGTGTATCAATGTTTGAGTTCTTCCTCGTTTCCTTGGGCCGCCATCGTCCATCTAGATGACCCGCATCGCCAAGTACATATTCCGTTTGTGGGTCTCGGGGCAAACTTCCAAAGGTGAAATGCCTTAGTTCATGTACTGAGTGCAACACACGGCAGTTTTGGGAATCAGGTTGGCTGCGAATTCATTATTTTCTTGACAACTCATCAGAAATGTGTTAATAGGAATATAGTTTTTCTCATACCCTTTTAGTAAGAAATTTTCAGATTCAACGAGAAGCGACTCGGTGGAATCGTCGGGGGATCGCAGCCCTGCGAAGGTTCTTGTCCGTGCGCTGCCGATTATGAATGTAACGTCCACCCTTCAATTCTACTGCTGAGAACCGTTGCTTATGGTTTTGTGAGGAGACACAAAGATGAAAGAGTACGTTGTTCGCGCTGCTTTCGTCGGTTTGCTGCTGCTGTCAAACTTTGCTGCTTCTGGCGCCGAGCGCAGAACGGCCCTCCAAAGGCAGATCGCTCCTAAGGACGTGGAACGAATTGATATCGTAATCTCGTACAGCGAGCTATCGCGTTATCGCGTGACCGCCCCTGTGCCAATTCGTGAGATCCTGTCAGGTCTACAGGAATACGCCCCCGAGTATGTGCCACCCGAGAAGGAAATCCTATGGGGGCGGGAGACTAAGTTGGTGATAGTGACAAAGGACCGCGAAATCGAAGTTCCTTTAGGAACCACGTCAGGGTCTGCCGTCGAGTGGATTGGCGAACCACGAGTGGCGCCTTCCAAGAACCTTGCGACGCTTCTTTTCATCATCCTTCTCCGCGGTCTGAACGTTCGAGACACGCCTTCATCGCTTTCATCTGACGAGGAGCTTATTGGAGGCTTCCGTATTTCGGAAATCCAGTTTGTTGACAAGGCAATCGAACCTAATCCGGAATTGTCTTTCTTGATCCTTGACGCCATTGTAGACGGATATGCCTCAAAGCCAGAGCTAACAGATGTTGAAAAGCGCAAGTGGATACTTGCGGCAACGTTTTACACACATGTGCGTGGGGTGGAAAGCTACGTTGATGAGGTCAGTTCCCGAATCTCAGGCTTTGCGGAACTGCATGCCAACGATACACACATATCTCCTGAATTTGGCGGTATTCCATACAACGCGCGTGTGGCAATTTCTACAACTAGCGCGCTGGGCAGGCTTTACAAAAAGGCTGAAATGTGGCAGAAGGCCGCGGACATGCACCAGAAGCTAGGTGCTCTGATCACGCCCGGCTTGCTCGCAATGGCTACTAAGGGTTCCAGCGATCCTCTGATACGAGAGAAGGAGACAGTAATGCAGCACTATGAGGAAGTCTTGATCCGGCTGAAATCATACGTTCCCGAGGCCCGGGCCCGATCCCTGGAAAAGCTGTCTGCGGAGATGGAAGCGGTAGAAAACAGTAAGTAGCGGTCACTATTGCACATTGTACAAGGAGAAAAGGCATGTTTAGGTACGTTGTTTGCGGTGCTTTAATCGGTTTGCTGCTGCTGTCAAGCTTTGCTGCTTCTGATGCCGGAAGCGAGCAAGTCTCTCCCTCCGCTCCCAAGAACGGTTCACTTAACGAAGAAGCTCAGGAAATAGTGCGGAAACGCATCATGTCATGGTCGGCGGCTATTCGTCCCTTGGAGAAGGCCGGCCAATGGAAAGACGCACGGATTGAGTATCAGAAGATTCACTCAGACAATCCTGATGATGTTAATATTGGCGTGTGGGCTCTGTTTAACGTGGGGCGCACTTTTTTTTCTGAGGAAAAGTATGACGCCGCGCTTGAAAAGTTCCAGATGGGCCTCAAATTGACGGAGGGAAAGACAGAAATGTTTCCTTTGGAAGTCCCATTGTTGCTGACACAGATTGGCGATTGCCACAATAAGAAATCTGAGTATGTTGAAGCTGAATCGGCATATCGAACCGTGATAGAAAATGCACGAAAGGGAGGCGGTGCCACAACGTCCAGCTTTGCACTTGGACGTCTTGTTACGATGTGCAAGGAGGGCAGGACAGACGAGGACGTGCCAACTTTTCTTAAGAGGACCATTTCCGAACTGCCGCAGGGGAGGGTGCATGAGAACGCTCTTATGAGGCTGGCAATGTGGTATGACAAAGGGAAGAATTTTGAAGGCGCAGTTGGCGCTTACAGAAATCTTGAGCGTGCGTATCCAAACACCCTAAGGGGTCAGAGGGTTCCGTTGTTCGTCGGAAAACTTCACGAAAAGAAGGGAGACAAAGAGACGGCGCTTAAGCTCTACAAGGAAGCACTCGTGCAATATGAGGCGTTGATTGAAGCGGAGTCGGAGAAGGACAATTCAGAGATTTCCGTGCTTGCTGTTAAAAACAAAGAACTTGCAGAGATGGCAATTCTGAATTTGACGGGCGATGGAAGTGAACACAGTAGCGAAAAAAGTACAAGCTCACCCGCATCATCCGTCGGCCAGTCTTCTCCCGTTGCTTCCTTAAAGGCTGATAAGTCTGCGGCGCTTCGGCACACCTTACTAAATTATTGTGCATCCGCCTATTTCCCATCTCCGCGCCTCATGCACTCGGCTAGTAGGGCGAGCTAAGCAGAAGTTTTTCGGAAAAAAGTGTTGGGTTCTGGCGGCTATTCTTTTGAGAACTTCTCGAAGAACTCCCATATAACCAAAGTTGCGTCAATGTCGTGGTTGGTTTTTCCGAGGAATAATTCCGGTACGAATAGTTTGGAACCGGGCCAGGTGTGCCCCCCGTCTTCTACTGTGTAGAGCACAACTTCAGTTCCACCCGCTCCGTTGGAGTACGTGGAACGATTCACAGTGGTGGCATCGCGCCGGTCAGTGTCCGGGAGCATCTCCACCAGTGGTGTCGGCTCGGTCTGGTTCCATAATGCCCAATACGCGGCGGTTTCTTCGGCGGAAAGAAAGTCCAACACTGACAAATCCAACAGGTCAAAGTCCTGTTCCATTTCCAGCAAACGATCAAGACCCAGAACCGCGCCGCCTTCGTATGGAATTATGGGATCTTGCGTGCCGTGTATTAAAAGAAAGGGAACCGTTTCGTTCGGATCGCTCTCGGGAACAAAAACCCTAGGCATTGTCGCCGCAACAGAAGCCGCGGCAGCGATGCGCTCTGGTATTTGCAGTGCCAAAAGATAGCTCATCATGCCCCCGTTCGACGCACCGCAGGCGTACACGCGCTTTTCGTCAATGTCTAAAACCAGGGAAATGTCGTCGATCAGTTGTGAAATAAATGCCACGTCGTCAACCTTGTTGCGCCACAGTGAAGTGTCCATTAGAGGCGACAGTTCGTAATTACTGGGAACTGAAAGCCAACCGCTAAGAACCCCGTCAGGAAAGGCAACCACAAATCCGCGCTCCTCTGCCAGATCCTCGAACCTTGTCCATTTCGCAAAGCCATTACCACTGTCCAGAAGACCGTGCATTGCAATGACCAAAGGCAAGGGTTCCGAAGCATCATACGATGAGGGCACATACAGCCGGAAGGTCCTAAGCGCCGAGTCAACATCCATCACGTAATAACCGGATTCAGGCTTGATCGACGAGCAGCCAGAGCCAACAAGCGCCAAAAACAAAAGCGCAACGGACAAAGCCAGATGGCTCAATCTTATGATGAATATATTCTTCTTTTTCTGTCCCAGCCGTCCCGGGCTATTATGCGTTAACTTCATAACACGCCTAAATGCAGTTTTGAATACCACTCGCGCGGTAATTCACGTGGAAAACAACGAACAATATTGAATACCCATATCAATTCAGGACATTCTCTATCTATCAACAGAAATTCTCCCCCTGAATAATAACAGCCAAGATTGCGATATGTAAATGCTGAGTTCAGCTTTCGGCACAAGAACATATTGCAAGGAAACATCTCTTGTTTAGAATTTATTGACTCAAATAATAAAAATGTATATTTCTATGTCCAATAGATGATACAATAAAGATAAGAAAACGTTACGAAAGTACGCTTAGCCAACGCTGGCATTCAGAAAAATGGAACAAAGATAATGGCAGAAGCACTGAACTGCAGGGAATTCACACGGGTCAAAATCGGCGTGAAAGTGGACATGAGCACAAGCAACGGTGCCTGGGCAAAGGGTACGGTTTTGGACCTGAGCGGCAATGGCGTGTTCTTCTCGTGCGACCAGAGGGTTGAGGCCATGGCGGCGGAACGCTGTGGAACGTGTCTTGTGACCATGCATCTGGACGTATGCGGCGCGCCTATTTTGGTCGAAGCTGGGGGAAAAGTCACTCGCGTGGATGACAAAGGCATGGCGGTCGAGTTCAACGGCATCGACATGGACAGCTTGGAGCATCTTCACAACCTTGTTCGCTTCAATTCTCCGGACACTGATAAGGTCGAAGAAGAATTTGAAAGCCATATCGGACTTAAACCGCGTCCTTCCTCGGATTCTTGATGATTTGCCTGTAGAAACCTTAGCGCGCCCAGCCGCAACCAATTGTTTTTTTTGACAGGATGAACAAGATTTTCAAGATTAATGGTCTCCTGACGGAGTACGTGGTTTCTCCCTACGGTCGCGCCTGTTAAGGACATGGGGTCTTGGATATGTAGACGCCTTTGGTGTAACTTGTTGAGCTGTACTTGGTTAGCTCCTGGATTCCCGCCTTCGCGGGAAAGACGGGAGGGGGAATGTCGTTTTTTGAATCTGCGCCGTTGGTGGTGTGGGGCTGCTAAGAAAGTAGAAGCGGTCTCCCGCGGCTTTCAGGAGTGCCGAAGGCGTGAGTGGGGAGATGGACTGACACGGACATTCACGGACGGACACGGGGGACGAACTTTCTTCGGTGAATCTGTGCCGAGGGCGGTGGGGGGCTCGTAAAGATGGGTTGAGAGACTTTTGTCGGTGGAATCTACAAACAGAATCTTCACCCAATGCAAGCAGAATTCGTGCCCCCCGAGTCGAGGTTCCTGTGGTATAATCTTATCTAGTAAGAACGATGGACGTGTCACCGGGCATGCGGACTGGTAGATATGGAGGCAAGATTATGGCAGAGGCGACAAATGGCCGGGAATTCACAAGGGCAAAGGTCGGAATCAAAGTCGACGTCAGCACGAGTGATGGCTATTCAGCCAAGGGCGTGGTTTCAGACCTCAGTTTGAAGGGAGTTTTCTTCCTGTGCTATGAGGAGGCCAATAGGGAGGCCGTTCACGAAGGTGCCGCGTGCAGTGTAACATTGTCTCTCGATGCCAGTGATCCGCCCATCCTTGTCGAGACGGACGGCAAGGTTACCCGAGTGGAGGACGAAGCTTTGGCCGTCGAGTTCGATGCCGTTGAAGCTGACAGCTTCGAGCACCTTCACAACCTCGTGCTGGCAAATTCTCAGGACGCCGATCAGGTCGAGGACGAGTTCGAGCACCATGTCGGCATCAAACGCCGCCGATCTTCCGATTTTCGCTGACGAGCAACATCCCACTCCTTTGCATGCGGACGCGTTCAGGGAGTACCATGAATGCTAACTGAAAAGAGCGTCTTCATATGCCAACAGTGAAATGTCCAAAATGCGAGTTTGCCAACGAGGCAGGACGGGACTCTTGTGTTCGTTGCATGACGCCGCTGCCCCAAGTCCAGCTTCACAAGCACAGACTGGCCGCTAAGGCGCCTCCCAAAAGCAAACGCCACGCGGAGTTGGTCCAGTTGCGCAGCGGCCAAGTGGTTGCCGAGCGCTACACTGTGCTGGACCTGATCGGGCGCGGCGGCATGGGTTGTATCTACAAGGTCTACGACAACACGCTCAAGGAGGAACTCGCGCTCAAGACCCTGCAGCCCCAGTTCCTGGACGACAAAACGGTAATTGCGCGGTTTTACAATGAGGCCCGCATAGCGCGCAGCATGTCTCATCCAAATATCGTGAGGGTGCATGATATCGGAACCGTGGGCAAAATCCTTTATATTTCGATGGAGTATGTCGAAGGTAATTCGCTAAGGGAAGTCATGGACAGGTTGCCTGCGGGCCAGCGGCTGCCCATCAAGACCACGCTGAAGGTCATAGACGAATTGTGCGGGGCGCTCAGTTATGCCCATGAGTATACAATTCACCGGGACATCAAGCCCGATAATATTATGTGCGGGGCGAATATGGCCATCAAGCTCATGGACTTTGGAATATCCAAGCTCACCAGCCGCTCCAACCTGACTGCCACCTCAGTGGTCATGGGCACTCCGCACTACATGGCTCCAGAGCAGATCAGGAACAGCAAGGCCGTTGATCTGCGCGCAGACATATACAGCGTTGGAGTTGTGCTGTACGAATTGGTTACAGGCAACATTCCTTCAGGCATTCCAAAGCCAGCGTCGCAAATCATTTCCGACGTGCCCCCGACGCTCGACCCCATAATTGAGAAATGCGTCGACCATAATCCCAGAAACAGATTCCAAAGCGCCGCCGAATTGCGAAAGGCCCTCGCGCCAATCATCAAGTTGATGGAAACCGAGGATGAGCCTGGCGCTGGGCACGATTCAATGCAGAAAACAGGGGGGGCCACAAAAGCAAGATTCGTGGGCGCATGCCTGATGGCATTAATCATGGCTTTGTCCGCGGCAGGCCTGTTCCAGGTGGAACGCCAGCGCCGGGCCGCCGTTGCGGCAGTCGCAGGCCAGACTATCCCAGGCGAATTAGATGGCGCCGATGGCCCATTCAACATACTTGCAGACAAGGTAAGGCAGGCTGAGGAAAGAGCCGATTCCCGCATGAATTTCCTGATCGAGGGCGGTGAGCAAGGCGGGGCCTTTGCAATGGCTATGAAAGCCAGGATGAGTCAGGTCAAAGCATTGTGGGGAAGGGCACGGGGCGAGGTCCAGTCCGTGCCGGAACGTGCCCTTGCCGACGCCAACAGCGCTTTCCTACTGTTTCTGGCCATTGCCGATTGCCCAAAAGAAATGGTCATAGTCCCACCGGGCGAAGTGACTATTGGCGTCCGAACAGAATTTGTCGATGGCTTCTATGTAGACGCGACGGAAGTCACAAACCTGCAATATCTTCAGTTCTGCGACGACGGCGACGTGTGGAGATTGCCGTCGTACGTGCGCAAAGGCGTGCCACTGAACGAGGCATACCTAAATCTTCCCGTAACCGGCGTCACCTACTACGACGCGCAGGCCTACGCAGCCAGCCACGGCAAATTGCTGCCAACGCGCTATCAGTGGTCGCGCGCCGCCGGCGCCCCCCAGGAATTCCCTTGGGGCAGCGAATGGGACCCGAAAAAGTGCAACTCAGCAAGCAGAAACGACGGATTCCCCGGTACCGCACCTGTGCGCTCATTCGAGTCCGATTGCAGCATATACGGTTGCTACGATATGGCAGGCAACGTTGCCGAGTGGACACGCAGCAAATACACCGGTCCGGTCGAGAGCGACGAATCCGAATTGCCCTATTTTGGAGACCAGTTGCTCGTACAAGGCGGCTGGTATGCGGCTACCGCCCCGGTGACCTTCCAGAATCCGCTCACATTGCCATTCCGGGCAGCCAGGCCAGACGTAGGTTTCCGTTGCGTAAAAGCACTACCCACAAGCCTGGATGATCTCGGCAACGCCGACAGATAACACAATCGCTACAAAGTGAAACTGTACTCTCCGATTTCAGGCCACACAAGTGGACTGGGGGAGAGGAAGCTTGTGGAAAACCCACATTTCTTCCTGCTACAGTTAGCAACACAATTGGATTACGATGTAGATTGGCAAGCATAAAACACAGAACAACAGATATTGTTTTCTGTGGAGAGTGAATCGCAATGAGTACAGCGAAGATAGAATTGCCCATTGATGCCATCAGGGACTTTTGCCGAAAGCAGAATATCCACAGGCTGGCGGTTTTTGGCTCGGTGCTGCGCGATGATTTTCGCCCTGAAAGCGACGCTGATCTTCTAGTGCAATTCGAGCCGGATGAACGGGTAGGCTTGTTTCGGCTATTGCGAACCGAAGAGGAACTGTCCAAGATGCTGGGACCTAAAGTTGATCTCAGCACGAAAGGGATGTTGAGTCCCTACTTTCTAGATGAGGTGCTGGAGACAGCGGAGACGATAGTTGAAGTTTCTGTTCCCGCAGCATGACTTTGGCTGACCTAAAAACCTATTCAAGGTTTGGCTTTTCTTGCTTTATTGAGTAAGCCATTACTTCGGTCAAAGAGGAAAGGGTTATGACAGAACAGCCACTAGTAGATGATACCGAAAAGGTCTTGCAGGTACTTGAGTCTATTGCTAGGCAATATTCTGAATCATCTGACGAGTACAAGTGTATAGAAATAGCCGCTAGAGCGATAGTGTTTGTAAAATCTGAGGAAGTCAAGAAATCATTTAGAACCTTCATCTCCCAAAACAGGTTGACGGATGCTCAAAAACAACATCTAAAGTATATTGGTGTTTATGAAGACGATATTTAATGCAAGCCCTGAAGCATGCGGTTGGTTGAAGCGGTTCCTCGCCTAAAGCGATTCACTCACCGGATTTAACCACGTGATCGCCCGCTTGCTATATTGTGAAGGGCTTGGGTTTGTGCCGTGTTCACGGCGATACTCGCTTACATAATCCCGGGCGTGTTCGAGGAATCGGCGATGGGTTTCGTAGACTGGTTGCTTTTCGCCTTTGTCGTCGATTAGCCAGAAACCTCTACCGTTCTCATTGCCGTACATGGCCCAATACAACACGAATGGGCATCCCCATTCCAAGCCGGCAGAAGCCGCGATACGCGCAGCTTTGTCCTGCTCCTGGGGCGAGCCTACCCCGCGCAGGGCGAAACCATATTCACCCAGGAAAACACGTTTGCCTGGGACGTCTTTGGCGGGCAATTTGCTTTCTATGTAGTCTAATGATTCCTGCAACTGGGTCCGCAGGGCTTGCGCGCGCCCTTTTTCATCCAACGATTTGTTGCGATAGGCCGCAAGCGAGTCGTAGCAGGAGTAAGACACGTAATCCACGCGGGTCTTGGGCAGCACATCGTTGGTCACGGTGCGCCCGCCTTCGATAGCTTTTCTGGCAAGATTGACCTCCGTGTAGTGGTAGACTTGGACGTCATTGTGCGGCGTTTCGGTCTTCGCGGCTTCCACGGCGTCCTGGCGAAGGTTGAGCCAGTCGATCATCCCCTGGATGTTTTTGTCCGAAGGCGTGCGCTTTGGGGAATACGGACTGCCCATGAGCGACCAGTCGCCTTCCCAGTGCCCAAGATAAAAGGTCTTTCCAGTTCCGCTGAAGGTTTTGAGTAAATAAACGGTCAGTTCATGGATTTCCTTATACTCCCAATCCCGCTCCTCCTCGCTGAGTCCGTCCCTCCAGTTTATTTTCGCGCCCTGCGGCCCAAACGGGTATGCCCAAAACAGGTAGAAGTCGAAAGGCATGTTCAAAACGGCCACGTAGGACGGGTCCTTCTCGACAAGATCGCGTAGGGACTTTACATCGGGATTTTCAGGCAGGTGGTATTGGCTGCCATATGAGCCGCGTCCCAGATGGCATTTGAGAATGTTAGAACCCATATCGAGTATGGTGCGCGCCGTCTCGACCAGGCGCGTCTCCTTGGTGAATTGATATTGGACGCCGAAGGTCTGAGTGCCCAGCCCATAATTGAAAGGCGGGAACTTTTCGTCCTCAGCCGCGGCACGGCATGCCCATAGCGATACAAGTAAGGCGGTCGCAAACCAAGCGAATGTATGCGGAAGGAAAGATATCTTTCCTTTCTCAGAGGGCAACAGTGTTTTCAAGGTTTTGTCCAAAGGTATGTTGTCAAAAGAGGCGTTATTGTTTAGCCTTCATTGCTGCTGCGCGTATACGGTTCGCTTGACATTTGTTTTCGGCTGTCTTCGATTTCCTCAACATGGCTCTGGATTCTTCATGCTGATCGAGATGCCGGTAACACACCGCCATTCTCTCATAAACGAGTTGCAGAACACACGCCCCTTCCGGGAATAAGCGGGTGACGCGTTGGAAGGTCCTGAGAGCACTTTCATATTTCTTCTTGTTGAAACGTTTCATTCCCGATGAAAGAACGAATCCGGAATACAGCATTCTCACGAACAGCGCAGGTCTTCGGAATAGAACGCGAAAACAGCTTATAGCGGCATCCATACCCAACAAGAAACTCGAGTATCCTTTCTTTTTGCGAGAAGCCTTAGTTTTCGAGGTTCCCACAAGTGTATGTCTTCCATTCAGCTTTCTCATATTACTTCTTACAACCACTAATGGCAAAATATTCGGCATAGGGATCAAAAAGGATGGGGGATGCAGGGGGCCGTTGAAAAAATGGCATAATACCTACTTATGGTCTCCCGGGAGTCCGCGGCTGGGGCCAGGAAGCAAGTTTTCAAATGTGAAATTCTATATTGATTTTGTATGGCCATTGCTTGTAGTCTGATTGTTATGGGCTGTAAGCGCGGCTTTTGGAAACGGGGCTGTGCATGGCGCGGGAAAATATGGAGAAACCTGGAAGGGGGCCGATCATGTCAGAGAAAATGCTACGTAGAGATTTTGTGAAGACCGGCGCTGTTGCCGCGGCGGGAATAGCGACTAGCCTTGCGAGTCCGCGGGCGGTGGGGGCTAACGACAGGATTCGTGTAGGCTTCATCGGCGTTGCGAACCGCGGCGGCCAACTTATTAAAGCCACGCTGCCGCATAAGGACGCCGAGATAGTTGCAGTGTGCGACGTCTACAAACCACAGACGGAATTGTGGGCGGATAAACTCGAGGGAAACATCGCGCAGTATAACGACTTTCGCAAAATGCTCGAGCGCAAGGACATCGACGCGATCGTCATCGCCACACCTGACCATTGGCATGCCGTGCAAACCATAATGGCGTGTGAAGCGGGCAAGGACGTGTACGTCGAGAAACCGATGACGACCACGATCCATGAAGGCCGAAGAATGGTCGAAGCGGCCCGGCGTACCAAGCGAATTGTCCAGGTGGGTACGCACAGGCGGGCATCAACAACCTACAAAAAGTTGCGCAAGCTCATCCAGGACGGTGTGATTGGGGAAGTTACAATCGCCCACTGTTATCGGCTTAGCAATATGTCGCCACACGGCATCGGCAAGTTGAAGGACAGCGAGCCCCCCAAGGATCTCGATTGGGACATGTGGCTCGGGCCGCGTCCTTATCGTCCATACCGCGACAACATCACCCCTTACAAGTTCCGCTGGTGGTACGGCTATTCCTCGCAGATGGGGAATTGGGGCGTACACTATTTCGACGCGATACGATGGATGCTTGGCGAGGAAGCTCCCGTTTCCATCTCGGCGCATGGCAGCAACCTGGGCGTGGTAGATGACCGCACGATACCTGTCACAGCGCACGCCACATTCGAATTCGCTTCGGGTCGAATACTGGTCTTCGGACACTACGAAGCGTCTCAACATCCGATGATGCCAGGCGAGCTTGATCTGCGAGGCACGAAAGGAATCGCTTTCGGCACAAAGACGGGTTTCGAGATATACCCCGAAAAGACCGGCCAGTTTCAGGATGAAACACAACCGCGCTCCGAAGAATTGATAGTGACCGGCCAGGAGGGCAATCAGGGCATGACCGAAGCCCACATGCGCAATTTCCTGGACTGCATAAAGTCACGCGAGCTTCCGCAGGCCGACGTTGAAATCGGCCACCGCTCGACATCGTTCTGCCACCTGGCAAATATAGCGCTCGAAACAAAATCAAGGATCAACTGGGATCCGGTAAACGAGCGGGTGACCAACAACAAAAAGGCCAACGATTTGCTCCACTACGAATACCGAAAGCCCTGGAAGCTAGGGTAGAGAAGGGAAATTGTGAAGGCCAAGGACGCTGGCGGCTTCACCCCATTCTCGCGAACATGGGAATTCCGTGGGAAACTGCGCGAACTCAACATGTCCGTCCAGATAAAGCACGTTGGAGCCGCCTGGCAAATGGTTGAACATGATGATCGTGCTATTCGTTCCCGGTGGAACGATGCCGAAGTTGTCGAACATGACGGGGATCTGTGCCCGGATGTCGCCGCCATTGCCGACTTGACTTGATCTTTCCGACTGTTTGTACGACGAGGCACCATCGCCAAGGCGTCGGACGGTGAAAGACTTGCCATCTTCCAAGTCAACCGTAAAATCAGCGTCAAGGTCCTCGATTGCGCCATTTCGCATAATCCCGCTCAAAGTTTTGCAATAGGCCGAAAAAAACGATTCCGGCGTCCCCGGCATGATACTTTCCGGCGGCATACTCCACCCCATATAGACGTATGAAAGATTTCCCAAGAGGCAAGGATCGAATTCCCCACTTGCTCCTTCCCATGCCCCGCGTTCAAAATCGCGTTTCCCCGTCGTGTCGTCAGGACACAGCAAGAGGGCAGGATCGTTCAAGTATTCCGGATACATCGACGGACCGTCCATCATGAAAACGGAGGTGTTTTTCTTGCTGCAACCAGCACCAATCCGGCGTTGGATCGGAGGATAAACGCCTTGGTGCTCCGATGCGTACGCTTGCAGCATCAAGCCTATTTGTTTCAGTTGGACCACGCATTGCGCCTTGCGCTTGTTCGCGGAGAACTGCGTACAACTCGGCAGAAGCAGCAGCAAGAAGACCCCGCACAAAACCATAACCACACAAAACTCAAAGTTTGTCATACGGATGCTCGGCTTGCAGGTCATGTCTTATCCTTTCCAAGGCTATAGGCGTTTCTATCCACGAAGACCATAGTATTATACACAAATTGTCTAAGAATGACAGTGATTTATTTCGACAGAAATGGCGGTTAATGGCTGGCGCACTTATCTTATGCGGAATCTTTCACGTCTTCTATGCTGTGCAGTTCTTGCAGTTCGATCTTGTAGCAATCCGGGCAGAATCCATGACTGAAATCGACCTCTGTATGATCACGTACGTATAGGGTCATATCCAGCCATGAACCGTCATCTTCACGGACTTTTTTGCAGCGGGAACAGATAGTGACTATTCCTTCGAGGGCTTTTACTTCTTCCACGGCAACTTGAAGCTTTTGTCCAATCAGCGCCTTCTCCTGGATTTCTTCAAATAACAAGGCGTCCATTTGGGATACTCGCCGCATATGGATAATAAGGGTGAGAGCCAGGAGAAGCGGAAAAACCGTCAAGCTCAGTCCGAGCCAGCGATAAATGGCCATACGCGCCCGCCAGGCGTCCGCGTTCATGTCGAACCCAACGAGTGCTATCACTGAACCGGTTTTGGGATCGCGAATCGGAGCGAGAGATGATACCCATTCTCCCCATTCGTCCTCTATCGGACCTTCGACAAAAGGTTGTCCGTTGGTAAACGCATCAAGAAGCTCCTGCGATGAGTCGTCGTATACATCTCCCGGCGCGGAGTAGTCTTCCGAATCCGGCGGCTCAGCATCCGCAAGGAACACAACATTACCATCTTTCATGGCCATGAGATAGATAAAGCGCACACCTTCATTGGCATCCCGAATGCTGACCAGTCCCGTCCGCAACTCTTCAAAGACCGGCGTACCCAGGTCATCAGACGAGCCGCTGAGAGAGGCCACGCGATCCGGGGGTATGACAGCGGCGACGGTTAAGGCCAGGCTCATCAACCCATCCCTGGCGCCCTTTTCACCGTGCTCGACCAGAATGTTTGTCATGATGCATCCGAAGACAAGAACCGCCAACAGAGCGAATATCGCTCTCCACACTTGCCTTGATTGGCTAGTAACGCGTGTCATATCTGTGCTCCCGGTTCGGAAGTGATATCGTAAATTCTGCAGGCCACCTCGACCTTTCTCTTGCAGGAGTATTCTGTTGCGCGGACATTTCTTTTTTGCATGTTGTCATCTTATCACGAAAGAGCTGAGTTGTCACCTGTTCTTGAGCGGCGAAGACCCGGCACTTCTTGAGGAGCGAATAGTGCTGTAACGCGGCGCGAATATGTGCTAATCTGGTTGTGAAAAACGGTTTGAACTCATCGCATCTGTCTGGAGGAGGGTTTCGTCATGAGTGCGCGATTGCTTACATGGGGTATGATGCTTGCCGCTGCATTGCCAGCGACCGCTTTCGGGGAATCTAAGTTCGAGAAAGACCTAATCAAGACTTCTTCGGGCGACCTTGAAATAACTTTCATTGGACATGGCACTTTGATGTTTGAATTCAAAGGAAAAGTGATTCATGTTGATCCGCGGAGCAGGGCGGCCAATTATGCTGAACTCCCAAAGGCCGATCTGGTCTTGGTGACACACGAACACGGTGATCATATGGATGCAAAAGCCGTGGGCGCGGTCTCGACAGCGGATACGACGGTTTTGGCTACAAAGGTATGCAAGGACACTTTGAAATCTGCCACGGTAATCGGCAATGGAGAGTCGAAAACCATTGCAGGCATCAAGGTAGAAGCAGTGCCCGCCTACAACCTGGTCCACAAAAGGGGTAATGGCCAACCATTCCATCCCAAGGGTTCGGGGAACGGGTATATCATAAGTTTCGGAGACAAAAGGGTATATGTTGCCGGAGACACTGAAAACACCCCTGAAATGAAGGCGCTCAAGGACATTGACGTTGCATTCCTGCCAATGAACCTTCCTTACACAATGACGCCTGAGATGGTGGCCGATGCCGCCAAGGCTTTTGAACCGAAGATTCTGTATCCTTATCACTTTGGAAAGACCAAGCTTAGTGAAATCGTGGATCTCATGAAGGGTTCCAAGACAGAGCTGCGATTGAGGAAAATGGAATAGATAGGTCCTGCTAAGGGCAAGGTGTTTTGGGTTTGTCGGTGCTTTTGGTGTAAGTGGTTGAGCTGCAGTGGGTTAGCTCGAAGATCCGACGGATCGGACGGATCTTGATGCTTTGGATGGTGGCTTTTCGCGGAGATGAGGTTTATGTCGTTTTATGAATCTTCGTCGATGGGAGTGCGGGGCTCGCAATGACGGGGTGGTGTTTTACGGAGGGTTAGAGGTGGATGTATTGGTAGTGGCGGCGCATCCTGATGATGAAGTGTTGGGATGTGGCGGAACAATCGCCAAACTTAGCGCTGATGGCCACAGTGTGTCGATTGGGATTTTGGGGGAAGGCGTCACTTCCCGTTTTGAGGAGCGTGGGGGAGCCGATGCGGGACTTGTCGATGACTTGCACGATAGATGCCGGCAGGCGGCCAAGATGCTAGGCGCGAATGAGCCTCTGATAGAAAACTTTCCGGACAACCGTTTTGATACCGTCCCGTTGCTTGAGATTATTAAGACTATCGAGAAATGGGTCGCGCAGGTCAAGCCGCAGCTTGTTTATACGCATAGCCAAGGCGACCTGAATGTTGACCACTCGATAGTGTTCCGCGCGACCTTGACTGCGCTGCGTCCGGTGAGCGGGTGCCCGGTGCGCAGCCTTTACACGTATGAAGTACCCTCATCCACGGAATGGGCCATGGAGCGTGTGAACGTGCCGTTCCGGCCAAATACTTTCGTCGATATCAGCGAAACGCTTGAAACGAAAATTAGCGCGCTGAAAGCTTACGAGTCTGAAGTCAGGGCATTCCCGCACCCGAGGTCGCCTGAGGCCCTCCGGGCAATCGCTCAGCGTTGGGGCATGGTAGCGGGTTTGAACGCAGCGGAAGCTTTTGAACTTATAAGGTCTATTAAGCTATAAATAGAGATTGATGGGAAATGGCGGAGGAAGGTCTGCTTTGAAATACTGAACACAGAAAGGTAAATATTCGATAAACCCGAGCATGAGCGCGAAAAACTGAGCAAAAAAGGGACTGACGCAGCGGAGCGAGTCTTCGAGCGCAGACGTGTCCCTTTTCTTGCGGACTCTGACCAAAAGTGCTACGGATTTAATGAATACTTACACTGAAAGACCCCAGTCAACCAATGGAAATATAACGCGAGGTGCTCATTATGCAAAACAAAAAAGACTTGAGTCGCAGAAAATTTATGAGAAGTGCGACAAGGATCGCGGGAGGCGCGCTGATTCTGCCTAACATTGTCACGTCGGCCGCGATGGGCGCCCAGGGAGGCACGGCGGCAAGCAACCGCATTGTGATGGGAGTGGTCGGCTTGGGCGGCCGGGGCAGAAAGGTCATGGACGCGTTCTTGTCCCAACCCGACGTACAAATTGTGGCGGTGTGCGACGTGAACGGCGAGCGCCGGGAAGTGGGCCGCAACATGGTCGACAAGCATTACGGCAATCAGGACTGCGACACCTACATTGACTTTCTGGAGATGTTGGCTCGCCCTGATATTGACGCCCTGCTTATTGCAACCGGCGACAATTGGCACTCTGAGGCTTCCATAATGACAGCGCGGGCGGGCAAGGACATGTATTGCGAGAAGCCTATGAGCGTGGCAGTTTCGGAATCGCGCGCAGTGGCTGAAACGATGCGGAGGCTTGGACGGGTATTTCAATGCGGCACTCAACGGCGCAGCATACGGCATTTCATATTCGCCGTAAACCTGGCGCGAAGCGGCAAGCTTGGACGCATAAAGGAAGTCCACGCCGAACAGTCGCGATCTTTTCAGAACATCCACGAAACCATCCTTCCCGCCGCGGAGGAACCGTCCCGCGAGGTATTCGACTGGAACCGTTGGTTGGGCCCGGCGCAGTGGCGTCCGTATAATGGCGAGTACTGGACCCGCAAGTTCTGGGGTGCGCATCTGGACTTTGCGGGCGGCTCGATTACTGAATGGGGCAGCCACACGGTCGACCTTTGCCAGTGGGCGAACGGTACCGACGACACGGGACCTGTCGAGTTTTGGCGCGAAGACGACCGGTTCATAGGCAAATACAAGAACGGCTCGAAACTGATTATCAGGTCCGGCCTCAGGTTCGGGACGTGTCCGGTTAAGTTTGTCGGCACTGAGGGCTGGGTCGAGACAGGCGATTCGGGTGAAATGGAAGTGTATCCCAAGTCGCTGCTGGAAGGCCGCCGCTTTCAGGGAGGCTACCCGCCGGACAATCATGTACGCGCCTTTCTGGACTGCGTCAAAACGCGAGAACAACCCATATCCACTGCCGACGTCGCGCACAGGTCGATATCGGCGTGCCACATTGCCAACATCTGCAAACGCCTTGACCGGCCAATCAAGTGGGACCCGGTTAAAGAGCAGGTCATTGGCGATGACGAGGCAAACCGCATGTGTTCACGAGCTTTTCGCGAGCCGTGGTTTGCATAAAAAGGGCCGTGGTAGGGAACGTCGAAAAGCTTAAATGCAAATTTCATAAGAAAGGTAAAGACCTATGAACCATAAGTACTGGAAACTAATATCGGCTTTCGTTTTGTGCGCCGCAACAATCTTTGTGGGCGGCCACGGCACAGCAGCCGAACCCGAAGAAGCCGTCGTAGAGGCCCTAAACGAAGCAACACTCATTGCCACCCTGGAAGGTGATGGAGGCTGGCTGGACAAACAAGAGGCATGCCGGGGCCTTCGCAGGGTTGGCACGACACAGTCAATCCCCGCGCTGGCGGAACTGCTTACCAATAAGAAGCTGTCGCACATGGCCCGATACGCAATGGAAGCTATGCCATACTCGGAAGTGGATGCGGCCTTGAGGGACGCGCTTTCCGAGACCACCGGTCCCGCCAAGCTGGGCGTAATCGCATCGCTTGGTGTGCGGCGCGACGCGCAGGCGGTATCTCTGCTTGCTCCGCTGCTGAAAAGCAAGAACGTCAACGTGGCAAAAGCGACGGCTGGGGCGCTGGGCCGCATATGCACGTCTGAGGCCGTTAAAGAGTTGACCGACTTTATGGAAGTTGCGCCCAAAAAGGTGCAACCGGCAGTGGCCGAGGGCTTGCTTGCCGCCGCACAGCAGTATCTGCATGACGGCAGGGGGGGCATGGCGATTCCGATTTACTTGGGCTTGCAGGACACGAGCTACCCGATGCATGTTAGGCTTGGCGCCTTTCGCGGCTTGGTCCTGGCGCATCCAAAACGCGCACCTGAGCGCTTGCTCAAGGCCCTGGAAGGCAAAGGACCGGTGCTGCGCGACACCGCGGGACAGCTCGTTGCCGAAACCAGCGGCACGGATGCAACCAAGACACTTGCGTACGCATTGCCGTCTCTGCCCAAGGGCGGAAAGGTGGCTTTACTGCGGGGACTTGGCGGCCGCGGTGACACGGCGGCCCGGCCCGCGGTTGCCAAAGCTGTAGACGAACCAAACAAAGAAGTGAAGCTCGAGGCAATCAAGGCCTTGAGTAAGATAGGCGGGCCTGAAAATGTGGATTCGCTTGTGGCGTTGATGGCGGTGGACGATGCCGATGTTTCGGCTGCAGCCAGGGCCAGCCTGTCCACCGTGCAAGAGCGTGGCGTAGACGAGGCCATAGCCCTGGCCGTTCCTGGAGTGACGCCCGCCGTACGCGCCCAATTGATAGAACTTCTGGGCAACCGGGGAGCCAAGCAAGCCGTTCCAGTGGCCGTTGCCGCGCTGGAAGACCCCGATATCTCCGTCAGGAAGGCCGGATTGCAGTCTTTGGTACTGCGTGGCGGCACCACGGAGACGGAGGCGATTATTGCTGCATTGAAAGATGCCGGCGGTTCATCTGAGCGTGCGGCAGCCGAAAAAGCGCTTAGCGCGGTTTGTTCCCGGTCCGGTGTAAGCGTCCTTTCTAAGGTAATTGATGCCATGAAAGACGCCGACGTCGAATCGCGAACGGTTCTGCTGAGAGCCCTTGGGAAAATCGACAGCCGCAGGGCGCTCAAGACCGTTGTTAAAGCACTGAAAGACCCTAATGAGCAGTTCAGCGATGAGGCCGTGCGCGTGCTTTCCAACTGGCCAAGTGACGACGCGGCCCCGCACCTGCTGAAGCTCGCAAAAAGCGATGAACTCAATCACCAAGTGCTCGGACTGCGCGGCTATGTAAGAATGGCTGGAATGCAGCGCTCAAACAGAAAAAAGAAGAGCATGCTTGATAAGGCCATGGAATTGGCGCAGAGGCCCAGCGAGAAAAAGCTAGTGTTGGCAGCGTGGGGCGCTATAGCCACCGACCGCTCACTTGAGACGCTGCTTCCGTACCTGGATGATGAGACGGTCAGAAACGAAGCCGCTTTGGCAATTATTGCGCTGGCGGACGAGCTGAGCGAGGACAATAAAGAGCAAGTTGTCAATGCCCTGAACGCGATCAAAGAGAAATGTAAGAACCCCGACGTACGCAGAAGCGCACAAAGAAGTTTGAACGGGCTCAAATAGCCTTTGCCGTATGGGGTGTTTCCAAATGAAGAGATTCGATTCCAGGAGAATCATTGTTGCAGGGCTTTTGGGGGTCATGCTCGGAACCGGGCTGGCGTGGGCTGATGTACCGCCCAATATCATCGTCGTATTGGCGGATGACATGGGAATGGGGGACACGAGCGCCTATCAAGACTGGTCAGGCAATCCCGACAGCGGCCAGCTCCACACGCCTGCAATGGACAGGCTCGCCAACCGGGGAGTGCGTTTCACCGATGCGCATTCGCCTTCCAGCCGATGCTCGCCCACGCGATACGCCCTGCTGACCGGACGCTATTGCTGGAGAACGCACCTCAAGCAATGGGTGCTTTTCGGAGTTCATTGCGATCCGCTCATTGAACGCGAACGCCTTACGCTTCCTGAGTTCCTGAGAGCCAGCGGCTATGCCACAGGCATGCTGGGCAAATGGCACCTCGGTCTGACCTACAGCAGCAGCACCGGTGCGCCCTCTGATGGCTGGGACGACGCCGACCTCACCAAAGCAATTCTAGACGGCCCGCTCGACCACGGCTTTGACTTTTTCTATGGTTTTTCACGCAGTCATGGCACCTCTGGTCCGGGCGGGAATGCGACGAGGGGAAAGAACCGCAACCTTCCCGATCAGGCCATAGGTCCAGGTTGGATACACAACCGCAATATCGTCGGAGCAACAGGCAACGGCAAGGAACTGGACGGCTCCTACAAGTGGGATCAGATAGGGAAAGTGCTGGACAAAAAAAGTCGGGAATTCCTTGAGTCCACAAACTCCAGGCAGAAGCCTTTCTTCCTTTATCTGGCATCCCACTCCAACCACGCACCGCACACACCCACGGATATGATCGGCAAGTACCCGGTTGCGGGAGCCAGCCGGAATGTTGACGGTTCCGCAACAGGCCTTGTCCGTCTCGATTTTGTTTATGAAAACGACGTGCTAATTGCCCGGTTAATGGATTATCTGGAAACGACCGAAGATCCGCGCCGGCCTGGCAGGAAGCTGATTGAAAACACGCTCTTCATATTTGCAAGCGACAACGGAGCGGAAAAAAACAACAAGCAGTTTACCGGACCGCTGCGCAGCAACAAAGGATCGGTCTATGAAGGCGGACACCGCATTCCATTTCTTGCGAGCTGGCCGCTCGGGGGCATCGGCGACGGAAACGCCGGCACACCCGGACGGGATTGCGACCGGCTGTTGGCGCTGACCGATATCTATGCCACCGTCGCCGAAATTCTAGGGAAACCCCTGCCGCCGCTGAACGGGGAAGCATATGGCGCTGAAGACAGCGTCACCCAACTCGCCGCATTGCGCGGTAAAAAGTGGACGCCCCGCATCCCGATTTTTCCTAACGACCACAGTGAAGCTTCAAAAAAGGCGGGAGATGAGCGCGCCTGGGTGGCGGTACGTTCAAACGCCGCGCCTATGCCGGGTGAATGGAAGCTGTTTCTAGATCATGAATTCGCTTTCAACCAGCAGCTCAACCCAATGGAACTATACAATCTCGCCAATGATCGCAAGGAAGAAAAAAACATACTCGATAATCCGGAATATAAAACCGTTGTGAAGTTTTTGCTAAGGCAGGCAAAACTCGCCGCTGGAGACAAAGGATCTACCCGGCAGCTTGAATAGTTCCTGTTGCGGAAAGCTGGGACGCGTCTTAGCTGGGCAGCATGCCCTGCCCTGCAATGTGGCACGCTCTAAATTCTTATTTAGGGCGTGTCTTAAGCCCCAAAGAAAAGCTGGCCGCGTACGCGAAGACACGCCCTAAATCGGAATTTAGAGCGTGCCACATTGCTTGAAGTGGTTTTGATGCTGGAGCATGGGGACGATAGAAAACGGCTTTTCGCAACAGGGACTTGATAGAAGGAACTCTGATGAATGAGTTAGAAACGAGCCTCCGGACGCAAAAACATATTGAGCTTTCTGGCAAGGCAATGTTATATTGGTTCTTTACTTGGGATATGGGGCGCTTAGCACTTGTCTCAGTGAACAGTAGATTCTTTGTAAAGGCAGTCGATTTAATTAGGAGATCACGCAGTGGAAACTATTAGCGAAGAAAATGTGGCAAATGCAGCTCAGCAAGCGATGGAGGCGGGGGAGGGCATTCTTCGTCTTGCGCCCAATTGGGTGCCCAGGTCGTTCTTGCAACCTGGCAGAAGACTGAAACTTCATCCTGATGACTATTACGCACTTGGAAAAGAACGTGGGGGAATCGATGAACGTTGGTTTGGCTCGACGACTCCCGCGGACAACGAGGGCGCCCCGCCTGAGGAAGGCCTAAGTTTTGTCGTACAGGATGGGAAACAGTTTCCACTTCGGGACGCTATCAAATCCCTTGGGGCCGCCATAGTTGGCGAAGACATCTGGGAGAAATACAAACGTTGGCCGGTATACAGCAAGTTCTTCGACAACATGGGGCCGATTCCGCACCATCTGCACCAAAGTTACGAACACGCCGCGCTTGTAGGGCGTGAAGGCAAACCGGAATCGTATTATTTCCCGCCGCAGATGAATGCAATTGGCAACAACTTCCCACACACATATTTCGGACTTGAACCTGGCACGAGCAAGCAGGACGTCGTCCGATGCCTCGAACGCTGGAACCAGGGCGACAATGGGATATTGGACATTGCAAAAGCCTACCGTTTGAAGCCTGGCACTGGCTGGATGGTGGGTACGGGCATACTGCACGCGCCTGGCTCGCTTGTAACTTACGAACCGCAGTGGGGGAGCGACGTTTTCGGAATGTACCAGTCGCTCGTTGAAGGACGCGACGTGCCCTGGGGGTTATTGGTCAAAGACATGCCAACCGACAAACACCAGGACCTCGACTTCATCGTCAGTGAGATTGACTGGGAAGCAAACGTTGACACCCATTTCATGGACAATCATTACCTTGAACCTATTCCGGACGGCGACACTGAGAGCGAAGGCTATGTGGACCGCTGGATTTGCTACGGAATAGTCAACGGCGAACAGCGTTTCTCCGCCAAGGAACTGACAGTCCAGCCGGGAGCTAAGGCGGTCATCAAAGACAGCGGCGCGTCCGGCGTGATCGTTACCCAGGGCCGCGGGCGCATTGGAAAACTCACGCTCGATTGCCCGGCAATGATTCGCTACGGCGAGATGACCGAAGACGAAGTGTTTATTACGGCGCAAGCGGCAAACGAGGGCTACACAGTTGAGAATCTGGGCGGTGAATGCCCTCTCGTTTTGCTTCGTTATTTTGGACCTGGTGTTCACACAAACATGCCTGATGTCGGCGACCACAAGAAAGGTTAGTAACTATGAAAAGAATATCGATTGGAACTTGGGCGTATTCTATCGGACCTTACGAGGACAATCCCGTACCTTGGGACGAAATTGTGACAAAACTTAAGGAACTGGGTTTTGACGGTTTGGAGTTGGGCGGTTTCGGAATCCATCCAAACCCGGACCTTCTCAAGACCAAAGAAGAACGCGATAAATGCAAGCAGGGCGTTGCCGATGCGGGCCTTGCGTTTTCAGGCCTGGCCGCCAACCTTTGGGGCGAGAAGCTCATTAACACGGACGACACCACGCCTTACAAGGATGAGTTTCGCAAGAACCTCGATTTTTGCGTTGATTTAGGCATACCGGGCATACGCGTCGATACCGTGCAACCACCAACCATCTTCGACGAGGTCGATGCCGTCACGGCAAGAAAACGCGTTGTATCCACCTGGCAGGAATGCACCAAAGAAGCTGCGGACAAGGGTGTTTACGTCACATGGGAGTTTGAGCCGGGTTTCGCGTTTAATAAACCCTCTGACATCCTGCGCATCATCGACGAGGTTAACGACGACAACTTCGGCGTGCAGTATGACGCGTGCCATGCCCACATGGTTGCGGCGGTTGGCGCGCGACAGCCAGGTGATAAGGAGACACTTCCTGGCGGCGCACTCGAACTTGCCCAAAAACTCCGGGGAAAAATTAATCACATACACCTTATCGATTCGGACGGCACTCTGCACAACGATGAGACCAGCACGCACACACCCTTTGGCGATGGGTGCCTAAACTTCGACGAACTCATTCCGGAACTAAACAGGTCCGGCGTGCCTCACGATTGGTGGACCATCGACCTGTGTTTCTGGCCGGACGCATGGACCATCACCGAGAAGTGCAAAGTCGCGATCGATGAGTTGAATGCCAAGTACGGCAATTAAGAGCAGCTTGTTTTATTCAGAGAGAGGGAATGCTCAGTTTCCGTTGAGCAATCACGAAGGAGAACAGTAATGGCCAAGAAGAAGCTTAACATTGGACTTATCGGATGCGGGTTTATGGGGCGGACGCATTCGAATGCGTATTTGAAGGTGAACCGGTTCTTCGAACTCGAGTATCAGCCTGTGTTGAGGGCCATGTGCGACCTTAACGAGGAGAAGCTCAAGAAGTTCGCGGATAACTGGGGTTGGGAGACCACTGAGACGGATTGGCGGAAACTTGTCGAGCGCGATGATATCGACGCTATTGACATAGTCAGTCCAAATAATACGCATCGCGATATCGCCATTGCGGCTGCCGAGGCGGGCAAGATGGTGCTGTGCGAAAAGCCCCTGGCGATGAACGCCGAGGAAGGCGAGGCCATGACGGCCGCCGTCGAAAAGGCAGGCGTCCCTAATGTGGTCTGGTACAACTACAGGCGTGTACCGGCAATTGCGCTTGCCAAACAACTCATAGATGAAGGGCGTATTGGCCGCGTGTTCCACTACCGCGCAAAATACCTCCAGGATTGGACCATCAGCCCCGATGTGCCACAGGGCGGCGACGCATTGTGGCGCTTGGATGCCAAAGTTGCCGGCAGCGGCGTGACAGGCGATCTGCTTGCGCACTCAATCGACACCGCAACCTGGCTGATTGGAGGCATAGACAAAGTATCCGCCATGACTGAAACCTTCATCAAGGAGCGTGAACACCAGGTAACCGGCGAACGGCAGACTGTCACGATTGACGATGCCTGCGCGTTCCTGGCGCGTTTCAAAAATGGCGCTTTGGCCACCTTCGAGTCGACCCGGTATGCCCGAGGACGCAAGAATCAGAACACATTCGAAGTCAACGGCGAGAACGGCTCGATTGCATTCGATCTTGAGGATGCGCATCAGCTTGAGTATTTCGATCACCGGCTTGATTCTCACGTGCATGGCTGGCAGACGATTCTGGTGACCGATTTCGAGCATCCATATATGGATAAATGGTGGGTGCCCGGCTGCGTCATCGGTTACGAACACACATTCGTAAACACCCTGGCCGATTTCCTGACCAGTCTCGAAAAAGGCGAGCCGCATAGGCCGGGATTACGCGATGCACTGGACACGCAATACGTGTGCGACGCCGTGCTAAAGTCCGCAAAAACGGACGCATGGGAATCCATAGGAGCCTAGCAAGTAGAAACAAAAACGACCGGAACCATTGGACAAAAGCCCCCATGGTTCCGGTTGTTTTTTAAAGCGTAAATAAAACAACTAACCCATACACGAGTACGCAAAACTAAGCAAAAAAGGGACTGACCCCTGCGAAGCGAGTCCGCGAGCGAAGACGGGTCTGTCCCTTTTCTTGCGCCCCAAACCAGAACCCCTATTTCGCCGCCTTCCCGGCGCCCGTCAATTCCTTTATAGAGATGTCCTTGAAGTAAACCTCCATCGGGTCGCCCTTATGCAGTTGCAGCGCTATCACGCCCTCTTTCTCTCCTTCAGGGTAGACGATGTCGCATGTGACTTTCCCATTAAGCACCATCTTTATTTTGTCTCCCCTGCAGGTGATTTCATACTCATTCCAATCACCCGGCTTGGACGCGGCATGTATCGCTTGCTGTTCCTCGGCAGAAAGCGCCTTCCAATAGTCCATGATGCCGCCCGCTTTTTCCCTGTAAAGCATTCCGAAATATTTGTTCTCGGCAACGTCAGCCTGATATCCGATAACTACGTGATCAGCCAGTTGCTCGCTACGGAACTGTATCCCGCTGTTATGATTGCGCAACTTCACTTTGACGCGCAACACGAAATCACCATAACTTTTTTCCGTGGCAAGAAATGTGTTTTGCTCGATTACGACCCCTTCCGTTGAACCCACTATTACGCCATCCTCAACTTTCCAGAGTCGCGAATCGCCCGTCCAGCCTCTGAGGTCTTTAGCATTAAACAGCGGCTTAAAGCCTTTGCCGCCCTTCTTTGTCCCGGACGCGCCCTTGTTTCTGAAAAGATACAAGCCTTCCTTACCAGGCGCAACGATGTCATTCCACCCGTCAGCATCTACGTCTGCTACCCACATGGATATTCCCGCGCCGCTTGCTTCGCCGACAGCGCCACGATCTATCACGGTGTGCTTCACTTCGCCTTTTCTCATTGTGCAAAAGTAGAGGCCAACCGGGTCCTCCGCTCCAGGGTCTTTGCCGCTGTGGGCGTGGTAGCGCTTACCCGTAATCAGCTCGGGACGTCCATCGTTATCCAAGTCCGCCAGTGCCATGTCGTGATACTGGGAATTCTCAGTGTCGATATTGTGCTTTGTCCATGTCCCCTCTGCTCCTTGCTCCCACCAGTCCAGTCCGTAGTCGTGTCCCTGGCCGACAATTAAGTCATTCTTGCCATCCTCATTCACGTCATAGACAATGATGGGCACACTCGCTTTTCCCACATCGAATTCCGGCCGCCATTTCCATTTCTGTTCGAGCGGTTTCTTGGGAGCTTCAAACCAGCCGGTGCCCAAGATTAGGTCTCCGCGACCATCCCCGTTAAGATCGCCGAAACCAAGCCCATGCCCCTGTTTTTCCGCGGACACCTCATGCTGTTCAAAACTTGGGTTTCCTGCGCTGTCCTTCGATATCTTGATAATGACGAGTCCGTTGCCAGGAAGGTTCGGAACTATTTCCACAACGCCATCACCATCGATGTCCCAGAAACAAGGCCGCTCGATATGGCCAACTTTCGCAATATCATGAACTTTCCACTCCTCATGTCCGCCCTTAGGATTCTCACGCCACACAAGCGTCTCCGCAAACCAGCCCCCGCTGATAATGTCCAGGTATCCATCGCCATTCAGGTCGATGGGATACTCCCCAAAATCGTCATAATAATCCCGCTCCATAAGCAAGTCGCAAATCTTATGCCGAGTCTTGAAGGACGGCCCTTCAAACCAATACTCACCGCTGACGATGTCCACATCGCCATCCTTATCCACATCAAAAGCGCACGCGGCCTCATAAGGCACATCCGCAATTTTCTGTTTCTCAAAGCTTATAGTCCCCGCTCCAAACGCAAGCGGCGCAAACAAACAACACAAAACCGTAACCGAAATCATTGAACG
>SDBV01002665.1_pt1 | contig 26629 bp, 37 predicted proteins | sample 2277081 | NCBI WGS metagenome assembly SDBV01 (sample SAMN10402039, study PRJNA504765) | marine sediment metagenome | isolation source: marine sediment core GS10_PC15, 223 cmbsf | place: Arctic Ocean: Southern Knipovich Ridge | collected 2010 | reverse complement strand
GTACACGACTTGCATTACAACCGTGACCTGCGTAAATGCGTGGCCGAACTCGCGTGTACGCGAACGAACGTTACCGACACACTGGCCTACCGGACTTTCCGCGCACTTGTTCCCCACGGGCCTATGAGGGCTTGATACTCCCGAACGTGACCTGAGCCGCAAACTAGCTGGCAATATTTCGGATATTCAGCGTTCTTGACCGATGTGGACCGTTGACCCGAAGCGGTCATTGCAGCCCGGTAGGTGTTCAAACCAGTCGATCAGTTCGTCTCGGATGAAGAGAAAATGTCGGCTGTGATCTCGTTGGTAGCGGTGCGGCAACTCCAAAGTCTTTGCGAGCGTTCGAACTTCTGCGACTGGCAGGCCGAGCAGTTGCGCCGCGCCCGTCGTGTCGAGTTCGTCGGGGTACAGGTCGAAGTCGGCTCGAACATGCGGCAGAGGGTCCACCGTTACGACTCGGTGTCGGCGACGGCGTGTGAGCGTTGCCAGGCGGCCTGGCGGGTCATGCTGGTTATCTCGCCGATCTGCGGCCGCGTCGCAGCGTCGGCGTGCGCTGTGGCGACGTGGAATGTGTTGACGTTGACGATTCGCGTCGGCGGGATAGTCGAGCTGCGATGAATCCGGCCCACCAGCCCGCGGCGAGCGTCGGCGGGACCATCGGCCAAATCATCGAATCGGGATAGACGACGACTGCCGCGAACGCGGCGCTGAGCCCGCCGGCGATCGTGAGAGCGCTCGCGAGGTTTGCGGGGCGATCGTTGTCTCGCAGAAATGACCATCCGGCGAATGCCGCGAGCGCGGCGAGGCCGACGAATATGACGGGAATCACGACTGCCGGGTTCATTGAGTCCTCGTTTGATCCGCCATGAGAACTCTATCGGCCACCAAAGGTGGCGAATTCAGCTCATCGGACGGCCTGAGAAGCCCTGAGAGCGACCTGACGGTGCAAGATCGGCATGAGAGTGCGTCATTCACGAGCTGGGATCGCGTAGGGAGCCGACGCGGAGCTGGCACCACTCACATAGGCCGCTGCGATGGGTATGCGGCGGCCAGATCCGCGTACAGGCCGGGCAGCGGTTCTCGCCGGGCGGTGCTGCGGCTTGCACGGCTTCGACGCGGGCTTGCACAGCTTCGATGTCGTCGAAGCTCATTTGGCCTTCGGACGGCACATGACGTGATCGGCGGCGAACCATCGACGACGCTCCGTTATGGGTTCGGCGACAGGCGCGCCGAATGAAGGACGGTGAACCATCGACCGTCGTCGTGACGTTGCACCGTGATGTAGTCGGTGACCGCCTCGCCGGACGGCTCGCCGTCGTCGTGACGTTGATAGGTGATCTGAAACGAGATCCGCTCGCCCGAGGGCAGTCGAGCATATTCGGTGCTCGAATCGATCCGAATCGTGCGAGCAACGCCGGCCGGCGGCGTATCCCATACGAACACGCCCGACGCGACGAGCGGGTTCGTCGCGTCCATGAACGGCTCAGCACGGCGATGCGGACGGTCGGCATCGTCGGACGTGACCGTTTGAGATGCCTTGAGATAGGCGATCGCCGCAGCTTCGGGATCGGTGATCGTCGTCGACCCAGCCGGGCCGAGCGCCGGCCCGGCACCTCGAGAGTTTGCGCGCATTTCGTTCGCGATCGGGTCGGACGCGGCAGCATCGTCATCGGACGGCAGATGTGGAGGAACCGCATACGATGTCGCAGCTCGAGGTTCCGGTTCGGAAGTCTCTTCGGTAGCGAGGTCGACCGCGGCTGGTTCGGTGACAGGCGACGAGTTCGGGTTGGAAACGAACCAAGCGGCCATGCCGCCGATGACTGCCGCGGCGCCGATCGTCACGATCACAGTTTTGTACCGGGACCACACCGAGTCTTCATCGTCATACATTGCTTGTCCCCTCTCGCCTTGTCAGAACTGCATCGAAACATGGATATGGTCGTAATGGCCGCCAGTAGGCGACCCGATGTTGTAGATCCCTGAGAAGTACGGACCCCATGATCCTTGCCAAAAGTCGCCGTCCCAAATGATGTATTTGACGCCGAGCGCGTCGGCGTTCACTTCGAGCCATGTCGCCATCGCCCATCCGCTCGCCGTATCCGTTTCGTTTGGGAACTGTCCGAGCGTGCCGACGTAGAGGTCACAGCCCTTGCCTTGAGGATGGTCACTCGTCGGATTGTTCGGTCGTGCTGCGTGACAGCCCATCCCCCACGGCCATCCGCCAGTCACCCGATTGACTTCGTTGATCATGTGGCGGGTTGCGCCCGTCACGCAACCGCCCGTCGTCGGGTCGTCATGGACGCAGCCCGTGCCGCCGCCCGTCCATGGTTGCGGCGGGCCGAGGTTGCCGACCGCGGCACCCGATCCGCCTTTGAGGGTGAAGTCATCGATATATCGATGCACGTTCTCGATGTATTTCTTCACGGTCGCCGAACAGGCTGCGCCACAACCGGCGTCGCCCGGTTCCGGTATGCCCGTTGCCGAGGCCGTCACCCGCGAACAGCCGGCGACGTGACAGACCAACATCGCGTCGAGCGGGTCGATGGATAGACCCGCCACTTGAACAAAGAGCGTGATGTTGCGGAGATTCCCGCACACCCAAGGGATACCGAACTCGAGATGGGTCGTCGGGTCCCACACCAAATGGTCGGCGGCCGGTCTTCCACCCCAACCGCCGCCGAGTTCGTCAGGCCAATTGAACGGCATCATCTGGTACAGCCCGGCAGCGCCGGCCGAACTGTACGAGGTCGCAGTCCAGCTCGATTCGGCCATGACATGGGCGAGGATGAACACGACCGGCATCTCTGGACATGACGCCGCCTGGATGCGTTCGACGGTCGGCAACATCTCTTTCGCGAGTGGAGGTAACGCGTCGACGTTGATTCCGCCACGTTCTTCGCCGCCGAAACTGAAAGCGGCGCCGATGAACGCTATGAGAACGAACGGTGTGACGACCGCGGCGATGACGAGTTTCTTCATCGTCGCTCAGCCAGCAGAGATGCGTGCTACCGGCAACGGTTCTCGGGCGCTGTGTTCGCCGTCGTGGCAGCTCGCGAACGGTCCGTCGTCAGCACGGAGTCGAGTGAGCATCGGGTCGGCATATTCGACCCACCAGTGAGCCATCGCCGAGCCATCGTCGTGCCATTCTTTTTGGGCGTGTTCCCAAGCCCGCCACAACGCACAGAGACGATGGCGGCCTTCGGGATGGTCCCACCACATGTCACACCAGTGATTGCCGCGGCCCCGCGACGAGCGCTCGATCGCCTTCGCGAACCAGTCGGCAACCCAGTCGATCTCCGACTTATAGGTATCAGGGGCCTGATCGTCGTCCTTGTCGTTATCGCCGGCGCTCGATGTATCAGCAGTCGTGATATCGACATCGACGGGCAATCTGTCATCTGCGGCGAGACCGAGTTCGACATCTTCGATCCGAATGGCGAACCGTTCGAGACTGCGCTCGAAACGACCGAGACGGTCGTTCAGCTCATCGACAGAGGTCGGGTCGTCGGCCATCAGAATGCCGGCGTTTGCACGTCGATGGTGGCGGCTTCGGCCGCGGTGAGATCGACATCGATCGCGGCGGCCGCTTCGGCAGTCAATTCGGTTGTCGCCGTCTTAATCGCTGCCTCTATCGCGTCGGCATCGTCAGACGTGTACCAAGGCTGCAAGCGCACCAGCGCCGGCACCGTTCCGGTCGCCAACATCAACGCTCGGCCTTTGGGCAACGCGCGGATCTTTTCGGGGCCGAGGATACGTCTGCGATGCAATGAATACTGTTGCGAGTATGGGTTCGTGCGACTGCCATGGGTGATCGACGAGACTGCGACGTCGTGTTCGCCGACGAGACGCGACAGATCCTCGGCGAATCTGGCGTCGTCGATACCGGAGCCGATCATTTTGACGGTCGCCGCCGACCACAACGCATCCATGCCGTGATCACCCCACACGAGCTGGCCCTGACGGTACGACTGCAAGATGGTCGTGACGCACACACCACGGCTACCCAAATGTGAATACAACGCCGGCAGATCGGCGATCTTCGCAATGTTCGCAGCCTCGTCGAGTACGACGGTCATCGGCGGGTCGAGACGGCCACCGCGTGCTTCCGCGACGCGGACGGCTTCGCGCATGACTCGATCGGCGATCGCCGCGACAAGCGGACGCGACGAACCGGCACCCTCCTTGGAGAGCAGGTACAGCGATTGTCGTGAGGTCGCAAACTCTTGCGGGTCGAACTTGGGCACAGACGTACCGAACGGCGGCGGTGTCACCCATGCCATGATCTCGGCGTCGCGTAGGCATGACGCCGCGGTGCGTGCCGTTTCGTAGACGCCTTCGCGGGTTGTTTCGGCTCCGTCCTGGCGGCCAGTGAGCGAAGACGCCGCGGCGACGAGGCCGACGCTTTCCAAGATGTCGGCGGGTTTGCGGTCGGTCGAATGGTTCAACCACACGTACACGTCTTGGAGGGTTTTGTGGCCGACCGCCGCGGCGAGTAGCAGCGACGACAACAAGTCTTCGGCAGCCGACACCCAAAAGTCTTGCGAGCCCTGTTTCGTCGAGCCTTTGACCTCTTGAATGAAATGGGACGCGAGGCGGCGTGCTTCCTCATCGGTCGGCGTGACGCGTAGACGATCCAACAGATCGACGTAGAAGTCACGTTTGCCGAACGCGACTCGTTGCGGGTCGAAAATCCATACGCGTTCGCCGGTACGTTCGGCTCGCAACGCTGCGGTTGCGAGTACGAAGTCCGACTTCGAGGACGTGCCGACCGCCGGGCCCGGCGCAGCCAGCATCATCGGCACCGAACGTGTCGTCGTCTTGCCCGATCGTGGAGCCATGATCTCGACCATGACATCTTCCCAGCCCGCGTACAGGCCGACCTTTTTCGTGCCCTCGAGATAGCCGAGGAACACGCCGCAGTCAGCCATCGAAATCTTCGCGGCGTCAGCCGCCGCAGCAGCCTTCGCCTTGAGTGCTTTGACGGCTGCCTTGTCGCCGTCAGCTTTGAGTTCTTTGAGGGCAGCACGGTTGCGTTTGCGGGTCTGTTTGGCTGCTTCATCGGCAGCAGCGAGTGACGGCCGCAGCCGGCGTGCCGTATCAGCGACCGTCTTGCCGGTCAGATGTGATACGGCGGCGGGGCCGGCGAGCGACGCCAATGGATCGCCCGGTTTGGCTTTACGACGTTGATACCGCCAGATCAGATAGCCGACCGGCCCGACGACGACGCCGGCGATCAGCACGGCGAGGATCACGATGACCGCGGCCGGTACATTCGGCCAGAACGCCGATGTCCCTTCGGTCACGATCGTTTTCACGAAGTCGGTACTCATGTCAGGGCCAACGAAACCGTTGCCGGTCAGCCATGACGCGGCGCGGCCAGCGAACCAGACGACACCAACGATCGAGATCGCCGCCCACATTGCGCCAAGCCACCAAAACCCTTTACGGGCTTCATACGGCAAACCTGCATTCGGAGTCAGTGCTCTACTCATCAGACAGCCTCAGCGGGTCGCCGGGTACGAACCGATTCCGGGTCGGTGTGATAGAGCGTTTCTTCGTCTGCGACATAGCTCAACTCGACGGGGATACCGACCCGCGAGCCGGTCTTGATCAGATATTTACCGCGGCCTGGATGTTTTTCGTCGGGCTGCCACGAATCGGGCGCCTGCCATCCGGTCACCATCTCCATTTCGGGTCCGGTCAGCGGCCGAATTTCAGCGATGTCGTGAAGTTCACGCGGCGAGAGGCCACCCAAGATCGTGATCGCGCAGCGTTCGACGAACCCGCGAGCTTTCGCCCGATCTTCATGGCTCGACAGTGCATCGAGATCAGCGAGTGAATGGGTGATCATCGCGTGCGAAATGCCCTTCGAGCGGTTCAACCTCGTCAACGCGTCGGCATGTTCGACAAGTGACGAACCGCCATGGCTCGAACCGCCACGCAACGCACGCCACAACTCGTCGAGAATCAAGAAGAAGTGGCGGCGTGGAGCGGCGCCGTAATCGGCCAACGCCGCCGCAGCATCGACAGCACCGAACCCGTACGCCCACGTCGAAAGCATCGCGGTCGACACGAGCGTGTCGCCCGCAGCCGCAACACGGCTGATGTCGACCGTGATACCAGGGGCATCCAGATCGAACGGCCGAGTCGTCGGGCCATCGAAGACGCCTTTGAGCGCGCCCGTGCACAACTGTTGGAGTGTCTGATGTAGTTCGTGGGTTTCGCGGTGATATTCGTCGGCGTTGCGGCAGTGCGCCGCGACCATCAACTGTTCAGGGCCCTTGTTGATTATCGCCATCACGTCGGGAATGATCGGATCTTTGGTCTTGTCGGCGTCTTGGAGAATGTCGATCGCCGCGCCCAAGATGACTTCTTCGGAGTTCGTCATCGGAGCGTGGGTGCGCACGAGTGAACACAACGCCATGAGCAGCGTGAGACGACGACCGCGAATTTCGAGCAATAGATGTTCCCGGTCCTCGGAGCCGAGTCGATCCAACGCCTGTTTGAGCGGTCCGGCGTCGAGCGGATTCATGCGGTCCATGCCGCGGCCGATACGGATCACCTGGCCGCCCATCGCCTCGATGATCGCGACGTACTCGCCTTTAGTGTCGCCCAACGCCATCGGGACGATCCCGAATGCGCGTAAGCCGCGGGCGAGACGTTTGATGATCGCGCTTTTGCCGACACCGGGCTGAGCTGCGACGAAAATGCCGGTGTTCGTGATCAGACCGTCGTCGAGCCATGCGTGCGGATCAGCGCAGACGACTTCGCCGTAGTGAAGATGGCGGCCGATCGGTACACCTGATGCCGGCGCACCGGACCCGGCAACGAGCGGCGACAGTCCGCACGCCTGGTTCGTGGTCGACTGCCATTCTCGGCTCGATGTCACATGACTGATCCGGCCGGCACCGCGCGTACGCCAACCCCACGCCGGCGCAACCAACTTCGACGACACCCGGTCGGTGCCTCGACCGGCATCGTAGAGTTCTTTCACGGCAATCAACCGGCGGTAGTCGGCGGCTTCTGTCGGGTCCATACCCATTTCGGCGGCGGCGAGATCGATCACGTCGGTAGACGCCGGATCGATCTCTTTCGGTTTACGTCGAAATCGAGCAGGTAGAACGAGAGTCATTTGAGCGACCTTCGGCTCAAATGGCGAGGATGCAGACCGAACGGCAATGTCGTCATGAAACCGACCGCTTGCGAGTTCCACAAGCGCCGTAGCCGAATCTTGGAGTGTTCGGCCGCGGTGACCGTGTTCGAGATCGCTCGCGGCAGATCGCTTTCGTCGGTGACGGTGATCGTGACGATCATCGACAACATGACGACGCCGGCACCGCGAGCCTCTTCGAACGCCGCCCGTTTCGCTGATTCTTCGTCCTGAATGTCTCGAGCGGTCGGGTCACGTTTCTTTTGGCGACGTAACGCAGACCGGAACGTCGCCGCGTTCACTTCACGTTCCAAAAGGTCGGCGGCGCGTGCGGCGGGCATGATGCGGTACAGCATCGTGACACGCCGCGGCCAATCCGTAGGCGACACGAGACGGCTCAATATGCCACTCAACACATGTTGGCGCGGCGGTTCACGCATTTCCCACGACACCGATATCGCGCCGTCATGTTCGTACGTGCCACGATTTGCAGTCGTCGATATCGGGCCTGCCTCCGGCCAGGACATCGACGGGTCGTCTTCGTCAGATGACGTGTCGTGAAGACGACGGTGAACTTCGTCGCGGGACGACGGATCGAATCCGACACGGGCCCAGGCCGTGATGTGTTTCGCCGTAGCACGACCCAATAGCGACACACCGCAGCCCGCGATGCCGTCTTCGATCGTTCGCATTGCCGTGTCGACTTCGGCGAGTTGTTCATCGAGTGTCTTGAGTGTCTCGACCGATCTCGACGGGTCGAACGTGACCGCAATCACCGTTTGAACATCGGCGGCGGTGCGCGGCGATTTATCGACGAGTTCGCTCATCAACGTTTGGCAATCTTCGGGCGCGTCAGGATCGAGACGCTCCGCGACCATCGACGCCAATCGTGAACCCGAATCGGGCGCGGTCATGACCGTAACGGTGAGCCACGCAACCAACGGGTCATATCCGCGGGCCGCGAGCCAATCTCCATAGTTCGAGACCCAGCGGTCGACTTCGGATCGATCCGCCAAATAGGCGCTGTTCGCCGCGACGCGAATCGGGACGGTGAGAAGACCGGAACGTTGATCCCAAATGACACCCCACGGCTTTTTGCCTTGGACGGTGACCGAGATCAGCTTCGTTGGAGCGAGCGGTCCCGGCATCGTCCACGCGGCAGCATGTTCAGACGAGATCAACGGCTTATCGAGCTGGTCATATCCCTTGCGGCGACCCAATTTCGGACGGAGACGTTGGATCACAGCGATCGCGAGCGGGTCGCCATCCCATTTCGCGAATGAAACTCCGACGAACAGCAAAGCTGGACCGGCCGAGATCAGACTTGGAACGAAGCCGACGAGAGTCATCAAGGCAAGCGGAACCAACAAAGCGGCGATGACAACGATCGACTGGATCGGGCCGAGTTTGCCTATGCCCATCGGACGCAATGTGCGCCACCCGCCGAATGTACGTACCAACAGTTCGGTCATGACGTTCCTTCCGGTCCCATCGCGTCAGTTGCTTTGTTCTTCGCGGCGTTCGCGGCTTCTTTGACTACCTCGACGCCGGCAACGGCTGCGCCGGCCGGGCCGGCCGCCGCCGCCGCACCACCGCCAGCCGCCGTACCACTAGATGCGGCCGCGCCACTCGGCGCCGCGCTACTCGCCGCCGCGGCCTGTTCGGTCCCAGTTTCCGCCGATACCGGAGCACCAGACGGAGATGACGACTGCGTGATGTCGATAGTGTCGTCGCCACGGCTTCCGCCCGATCCGGTCGGCAGATCCGGCGGCGACGCCGACCCGCCGTTTGGTTCGGCACCGCTTGGGCCACCGGCACCGCCGCCGTCCGAGCCATCGGCTCGGCCGAGACTGCTGTTCATGTTTGCTTCTTGGTCCGAAGCGGACACGCCGCCCATTGCCTTGCCGGCCATGCCGACCGCGGCCATCGTTCCGACGCCGGCCAACAGACCACCACCACCACCACCACCACCGCCGCCGGTGACTGCGGTCGTACCGAAATCGAAGAGTTTCATCAGCGCCGGCAGAGCAAAGATCGACAAGACCAGCATCACCATGCCAGTGATGATCCCTTTCGCTTCGGTCGCCTCGCCGAAGAGCAGCAATGCCGCGGCAAGGACCATCGCGGCGACAGGTTTGAAGAAAATCAAGGCCAATAGCCAGCCGACCGTGCGTGAAAGCCACGGTGCGGTCTTGTCCCAAAATTGGCCGGCGGCGGCGAGCACGACTACACCGACCAACACGACGATCGCGCCCTCACGCAAAATCATCAAAAACGCTTGGATCAAACCAATGATCATGAACAACAAACCCATGACGATGAGCGCACCTGGGTTCGTCACCGCACCCATGCCAACGAGAGCAAGAAAGCGATCGGCGAGCTGGTCACTGCCGACCGCCTGGTCGATCACATAATCCGCGAAGAGATCGCCCCACGCCAGCAACATGGACACGATCGTCACCGCCAACGCCGACCAGACCGCAAGCCACACGATTCCTTTACCGACCTGGATGAGTGGTTCGCCCTTACGGCTCAAAATCATCTTGATGCCGGCAACGATCACCCCCAACACCGCCACCGCCATAGCAATAGGCAGCATCCAACTTTGAAGCGTGTCGATCGGCGTCTTCGACAAATCGATAGCGTCAGGTTTCACCCACCAAGCGACCGTGTTCTCGATCACCCACTTGGCACCGCTACGCATCGCATCAGCAAACGCGTTGCCGGTTGCCTCAGCAATTTTGCACACCGGGTTGTAAAAAGGACAGTTCCCCGCCATCAGTTCACCTTTTCAAACATGACAAACGCGGACGGATCAGGGTTCTCCGTTCCTTCACTAAACGATCCAGCGGCCGGTGCGATCAACTTCCATTCGTCACCCTCCCAAGCGAGTGACACCGGCGAGGAAATCACGACCCCCTGCCCTCGCATCAGCAGCGTTATTTTCGCGGCGGCCGGCCGATATCGATCGATTTTGTACGCTTCAACGGTTGCGCTCATTGGCGTCGGGTCGCCATAAGGCACGCCGTATTGAAGTCGCTCGGACTCATAGATCCGGGCTTGAGTTATTGCAAGATCGGTTTTGTATGGGCCGGTTGTCTGTTCGGCTATAGAGGGCTCGAAGATGTTGGGACCAGCGGGGCCCGACACTCGAGCTGGAAGGTGGATCGCCGCGGCGACGGCTCCCAGCTCGGTGTGCGCAAAGCCACGAGCACGACCGTCACTCAGATCGAATGGTCCACCCGTTTTAGAGACGGGCAATGCAAGTGATTGGAACTCGGCGGTCGTCCATTCGGGTCCTGACGGGTTTGGATCGGTCCGGTCGGGGTCGACCGGGTTCGCTGAAAGGTCCGGCGTTTCATCGCGTGCCGGCGCGGCAGCCGAACCGTCGCCGGATCGGATCAAAGTGACTACCGACGCCGCGATGACTGCGGACGCGATTGCGAGGACTGCGATCAGCCATTTCGATGGCTTCTTGCGTTCCGTTTCCACGATGGTCGCCTCCCCTAGTCGCTAGTCGGGTCGTTTCGTTGCTGGTGGTTTGTCAGCTGAGTACGGTGCCGACAAGCGCGGCGGAGAACGAGATCAGCGTGAGGCCACCCATTACCCATGGGATGCCGGACGCGCCTTCGACGGCGGTCGCTGAGCGGTTACGGCGTCCGATCATCATCATGATTCCGATGATGATCATGCCGAACACGCCGGCGACGAGGCCGCCCCACTTCGCCCAACCCAAAAACGTGTTCACTGTGGCGTCGAGGCCCGGAGGCGCTTGCGCGGGCGGATTCGGCGCCTCGATCGCCACGATCTCGCTGAGGACTCGATAGGCCGCCATGTTGAGTGTTGCGATCATCGTTTTGTTTCCCTTCGTCGTTCGATATCTACAGACATTCCATCATTGGCCGCGACGCGACGGTGGTGCAGGTTCGAGATCACCATGACCACTCCCCCAGCGATGAGCGCTGCGACACCAACGATGAGTGAGACGTAATACACGAGGTTCATCAGGTGCATTGTTCGAGTTCTCCTTGCAGCGCGACGAATGCGCCGTCGTCGGCGACGAGTTCACGTAGGCGGCGGCGACCGTCCGGTCCCAACGAAGCCGGTTGCCAGCCGGTCGCCTCGAGGTCGTCTTTGACCGCAGCGACTTGGGGGCCGAGCGCAGCCGCTTCCGGCGACACTGCCGACACTTCGTCCAAGAACTCGGTCCACGCGTCGAGTAGCGGTCCTGCTTGCGCGACATCTTTCGTAGACAAAGCAAGATCGGCCAGCTCGACTGTCCAATCTTCGGCGAAGTCGCAGAGATCGGCATCACGCGACGGTTCGGATACGGCCGCCGGCAGAATGTCGGGAGCGACATCGGCGGCTTCGCTCGAGCCGCCGCACGCAGACACGACGAGTGCCGTGCCTGCTGCGACTGCGCCAAGAACCATGCGTGCTCGCATCGGGATTACCAGCCGGCCGGCAAGTTGAGGACCGTGCCGTCGTTCACAAGGTCAGGGTTCGCGCCGATCGCATCAAGATTTACCTCGTAGAGTTCGGGCCACCTGTTGCCATCGCCGGTCGCGGCTTCGGCGATGCTCCAGAGGGAGTCGCCACCGCCGACCGTGTGCGTCGATGGAGGTTCAGGCGGGTCGGTCGGCCCGTCATCGGACGCCTCGACGACAACACCTTGATCGGTATCGGGCAACACGCCGAGAGGTTGGCCTTCGCCATCGCCGGCGACGATCGCGGCTTCTGTCAGCACGTCTTGGAGACTGCCGACGAGCCACGGCCATGTGCCATCGGCCGCGAGTTCGGCCACGATCACGTCGATCTGTGCTGCTGATCCGGCGAGATCGCCTTCGCCGATCTGCGCAAGAACGAGATCGACCGCAGCCCGCACGGTCTGTGATGACGCATCCGTTGCACGCATCGTCTCGACGACGGCCGCAGCAAGAATTTCGGTACCGCTGATGTCAGGGTTTGCCGCCGCAATTTCGGCGACGGTCTCGGCAATTTCGGTCGAAATCAACTCGACCATCGCAGCATCGACACCTGTCACCGTCGCAACAGCCCGCGCGATCGCTACTTCGGCAGTCGCGCCGCCGATTGCCTCTTGAACGATCTCATCGATGATCCGCGTCGACACCGAAGGCAACTCGGACGGTGCGATCGCCAACGTCACATCGGCGGCCGGGATCGCCGGCAAGACCGGCAACACGATCGCGGCCGGCTCGGGCGCGGGCGCGGGCGCGATCACGTCAATGATGTCGTCCACGATCGCCGCGGTCGGGGCCGGAACTGTCACTCGCGCAGGCGGTTCCGAGTCGAATATGACCGGATCGGACTCTTGCACCGGTGCCGGCGCAGGTTCCTCGACGACAGGTTCAGGTTCTTCGACGGGAACGGGCGGCGGGTCTTCCACCACAGGTGGCGTTGTCGGTTCAGGTGCCGGCGTCGGCTCAGGACTCGGCGTGGCGTCCGGGTCAGGTGTCTCCGTCGTGGCGGCCGGCGCTGGTGCAGCCGTCGTCGGCGGGGCCGTCACGGGCGGAACGGTCGTAGGCGGAACTTCGGCCGGATCAGAAGGCAGTACAACGCCATCATCCAAGCCGGTATCTGGCAGCTCAGCCGCATCGATTGCTTCCTGCGCGGCTTCGGATTCGCTGATTTCGTCTGGGACAGCCGACGTTCCTGGCGTCTCGATTGCTTGCGCGGGCACTGCCACAGATAGTGTTACCGCCGCGGTCACGACGCCGACCGCTGCACGCCGTGCGCGGCGCATACGGGATCTACGTACTCTCGTCTCGTCAGTCATGAAATGCTGCCCTTCCCCTGCAAGCCCGTCGCCTGTTGATTGCATTGTGTCATACTGTGAGCTGTCGACTATACGATACTGCGGCACAAAATGCCACTACTGGCGCTATTTGGGATATGGATTTATTTCCGCCGACGCGCCACACTATTCAGAATGTCTGACATAAACACGCTTCATGACGTAGCCGAAAGTGCAGGAATCTCCGACGAACGCCTCCGCGAAATCATCGACAGAGAGATGGACATCATCACCGCCGACGAAGCCGCCGCCTGGCTCAAAGTCTCGCCACGATGGTTTCGCGACATCTGCGCACGGGGAGAAATCCCCGCAGCAAAAGTCGGCCGGGAATGGCGAATCTCCCGCCGGCGCATGATCGCCTACATCGAATCATCCGCCCGTGACTGACGGAATCGCAATCGTGCCATATGCTCAAGAAGTGGAAACCACAGCCCAACCGTCACCACACAGCAACGATCTCGATGGCGACACGGATGATTTACTCACCGCAACAGAAGCGAGTGCATACGTCCACGCCCACCCCGAAACCATCAAACGATGGGCCAAAGAAGGCCGACTCGACTTCGAAACGACGTCCGGCGGCCACCGACGCTATCGGCGCTCTCAACTCGAACGCGTAATCGCCGGCCACTCCCCCACCGCCCGCGAACCGAACCGAAAAATCATCGACCTCGACGAAGCCGCCGACCTATTCAGAGTCTCCAAACGCCTGCTGCGAGACCAAGCCGCCGCCGGCGAACTCGGCGACGCCGCACGCAAAATCGGCGGCGGCTGGCGGTTCGACGAAGACAAACTGCTGGCCCACTACTTCGGCGACTGAAACCAGCGCAACGCGGCCTCGATGTGGCCGATGCGCCGCCGGCGTTGATCCGATCTACGCCCAGTCGGTCAGGCTGATGAAGATTGCGACCAACGCTGCGACGGCAAGAACAGTCGTCAGTCCCATCATCCACCAAGTCGCGGTGCGAAGGGATCTTGTCGCATCGGCTAGGTCCGACGTCTTGGCGACGAGAGCGTTGGTTGCGTGTACGAGGGTGAGCGTTGATTCGGCCGTCTGGGTATTCGCTGCCGCGCCTCGGACCTGAATGATCCCGTCTATGTCGGCCCGTTCCCTGTCGTTGACACTGAAGTTTCGCCGTATCCAGGGCAAGTATTCGATCGGTGCTTGCAGTAGCGCGTCGTGAAGTTCTCGCTTGCCCAGAGCTTTCAACTGATCTGTCTTCATAGTTCTCAGTGATACCGGATCTACCGCGTCGCTCATCTTCACCGCCGAAGCATTGAAACTTGCATACTTTGCATGTTTAAAACTTTGTCAGTCAGATAGACGCTTGTGCGCCAGTTCACTGCCACTGCTTGGCTAGTTCGAGTGCATTCGCCTTTAGCTCGTCCTCCGTCTGTCCCTCGAGCTGGCCATCCATGACTTCAAGAAACAGATCGATTGCGACTCGACAAACTGTGTTGGCCGTTATCCGTGATGTCCGGGTATCGATCTTTGCGTCTTGCAGATCGCTTGCCATTGCGTCGAGCGCCTTCGACGACGCTTTCGGCATGCGAACCATCTTCGGGTACAGATCTTCGTAGGTACCGACAGGCTTTAAAGTTTGCGACTTCTTAGCTTTAGAAGATGAAGACTTTGCAGGTTCCCTCTTCGGCGCCGGCGAGCGTTTCGCCGGGGGAGCCCCTTGTTCTTTTTGGATCAGGCCTCCGAGATCGACACCGCCACTCATCACGCCACCCCCGCCGTTCGGCGTTCATGCAGCGCCGCCTCGACCAGGGCCAAGACTTCTGCGGCAACAGCCCGGTATTCAGCGGAGGCTCGCCTTGCCGCGAATCCACCCATCTGATTGACGACTCTCTGCGAGTTCTTTGCGCGCCTATGCACCTTCAAGAGCCGCACTCGAGAATCGAGCGTCGGTACGTTGTTCTCTCGCATCGTTGCCAAAGCGTCCTCGGCCTCGCTCATCGCTCGAGCATCAACCTGAGTCAGCAGTACCCGATGAAGCGTGGCCGGCGGAATTTCGTGGATGGTCTGTACCGCCGCGATGATGTCGGCGGGATCAGGTGTCGTTGACACGATCACTATGTCGCTTGCCTCAGCGACCGCCCTCAGAATGTCCGACCCCAACTGCGGGGGAGTGTCGACGACGACAAGGTCGTACTCGGTCACGCTCGACAACTGTGCCAACAGCTCGGGCCTCGCATCCTTGGCCCATGAGAACCCCTCAGGCTGGTCGCCCTGAAACCAATACTCGACCGAACCCGCGTTCTGCGGGTCACTATCCACGAGCAACACCCTGAACTGATCCGACAACTGAGCCGCAAGATTCACAGCCGTAGTCGTCTTGCTCACGCCGCCTTTGCCGCTCACCACGGCGATAACAGCAGCCATCGCTACCTCCAAGCCCGCCCGAGCCGGAATGCCGACCGCTTTAAAAGTTGCAACCTTTACAACCTATGGACTTCAAAACATTAGACCTTCGGGCCGTCTACGCCAAGCACCCCCCAGGCGAACACAAAAACGCCGGCAACGCGGACACCTGGCCACTTCTCGAAATGGGCTTTCCTATGGCGAGCACAGTCTGTCGCCCAGAAACACTCAACGAACGCAAGCGCACATAGGAATCTGGACAGTCTCTTGCGCGCGCAGAGCGCGCAACCGGGGCGTGCGAACTAGTACGACGCCGCAGGTGACGGTGACGGTGCTTCCACCGAATCGCGCGGTGCGCGCGAATGTCGTATACCACCTTCCCGGAGTCAGGAGAATACGCAGCTTGGCGTGTAGGTCACCGTCCGCGCCTTCGTATACACAAGGTGCTAGTAATCACACGCAGGTAGTTCGTTGATCGGGAGGTGAACCCAAGTGGGTCGACCTACAGAGCAAAGCCCGAAAGATCCAGGGGCGAGCGGTCGTGACGCGGTTCGTACCGTGCGAATGCCTAAGGAGCTTGATCTTGAGATGCGTGTCTTCATGGAACAGACCGATCTCACCATTTCTGATGCCCTGCGGACTCTCGTCGCCGATGGGCTCCGCGTGAGAGGGATTGATCTGTTTTCCGAGAAACGAGCGACGGAAAAAGTCGCCTAAGCGAAAAGGACAAAAAAGAACCCTCCCGAGGGAGGGTTCGCAAAAACGTTGACCACGGCCAGGAGTCCAAACCTCCGTGATCAGCAACACAACTCACAAGGAGCTATTGCTCTATGACAATTCAAAGAACTGCCTACGGGCAGACTAGCGGGCGCTGCCCAAAACTTCGTGGATACCCCCGCCCGTTCGCTGTGCCGGGTGCCTCTGTCCGCACTGGTGCGGGCCGTGTCCGATCGTGTTCGTTTCGGCTTGGTGGGGGAGTGGCGATGATCTGACCTTCGTGGTCTGCCCCCCATAACGCAGACAACCCCCCGGCGCTAGCCGAGGGGCGTCCACAGACCATTCATCCCCCGTCCACCCCACAAGTTTGGACACTTCTGGTGGTCGAGGGGCCTAGCTGAACGCGCTTGCGTTCAGGAAAGGGCTGCTCGCCCAATGCTACAGCACTGCGCGCTTGCGCGCATCTGTCTTCGTTGTCTCGACGCGGGCATGGCCGGCCGTCGACATCACGATCGCTCGAGCTGAGATGCCACCGCGCACGCCCGAAGGCGGCATCGGTTTAGCTCCACGGCTTCCTGTCGCGCCCACAGGGGGCCATCCCGCCGCGTCACATACCCGCACGATCCCGGCTCGTAACAAGCGGCCCTTGATGGGCAAGGGATATCGCAGCGCCCCGGCCGAGCGGGTGGCACACGCCTGGGAGACGGCTACTCGACGCTACGGCGACCAAGTTCAAACAGGTGTTGTCGTTCCCGTAGGCATGGTCGTGATCGATGTCGACGGCCGACGAGGTGGGGGAGAGTCGTGGTCACGCCTCATCGCTTCGGGCGTTGTCGGCGCAGAGCCGACATGGACCGACCGCACCCCGGACGGTCTGCACGTCTGGTTCGCTGTCTCGGAGTCGGCTCTGCCCGTGAAATCGGGCCATGTCGTCGGCCACGCCGGCATCGAGGTCAAAGCGGCCGGCTCCTTTGTCATCTGCCCACCGACCGCCGGCTACACGATGCTCGAGCGTGGCAGCGACCGCACGACGCCGGCAACGATCACCACAGCGTTAGAGCGGCTGTTGCCAGTACGAATCGAAACCGATGTAGATGTCGACGCCGTGCTCGCTCAGATCGAACGCAGGCCGCTCCCAAGCCGCATCGCCGCCGATCGGCTCCGCAACGGCGACGCTGAGGGCCTAAACGACCACACGCCATCGGCAGTAGCCCAAAGCGTCCTCGTACACATGCGCCTGTGTGGCTGGACCCGCAACGAAGCACACCGTGCCCTCCTAGACAAACACAACACGGCCGGCGCCGGCTACCGGCGGCGCTCAAAGACCGACCGTCGCAAGTGGCTCAAACTCTCGTGGCGCAAAGCAGGGGAGTACGCAGCCGAATGGCAAACCAAATATCGAGCCCTCATGCCAGCCGATGCCAGCACCGATGTTGCCGAACTCGCCGCGACGATCTGGAGGGCCATCACACACCCTGCCGCCTACCGACTGACCGACATGTCGGCTCGTATCCTCGCCGTCGTCCTCGACCGCATCATCAAATCGGGCACCACGGCGGTCAATACGTCCGTGAGAGGCATCGCGGAAGCGGCTAGCAGATCCAAGAGCCACGCTCATCGCGGTCTCGCACAGCTCGACGCGGCAGGCTGGTCCTCGATTGAGCGCCGCGGATCAGGTCGCTTGGCCACCACACGCACATTTGCAACCGAAGAAATCCCTGCTCAGCACATGCATGGGACACTAACTCACAGTTCTGTGGCGGCGGCAGCCGCTCTGGCCCCTTCGGGTGACCACTGGACCGAATCAGGCCCCCTCCGCCGGTGCTGGCCCCTCTACGCCGCTCTTTCGGGCTGCTCTGCGAGCACGACCTGGCGACATCTCCGGCACGCTCTCGGCTGGACCACGGCTCGCTTAGCCCGCCAGCTAGAACGTCTTGCCTCTGTCGGCCTCGTCACCTACGACGCTGCCACAATAGCTCTCGAACCAGCTCCCCCCGACAACGTGACGCTCGCTGCCCTCACGGACACAACCGGCACAACCGAAGCCCGCCAAGCCCGCCATGCCGCTGACAGAGAACGCTACATGGACCGCTGGTACTACGACCGCCGAGCCTGGGTCCGTGCCCGCCAAGGCCATGCCCCGATTTCACCGCACGATTGGATCGCCATTTGAACAGCGCTGGTGCGGGCGTCAGGTGGCGGCTCTACTCGGCGCTTCGCTTCAAGTGTCAAGCCCAACGCTCGCAAGCTCGCTCTACGCAAAAAATCTTCTCGTTGCACTCAAGATTTCCCGCTTCGTGGGCTGGACACCCGCTCATCGCCGAGTAGGGATCGACTGCGGCGAACGGACGGACGGATGGGAAGACCACAACGGCGTGCTCATCGACTCATTGCATTCGCCGGCACGCCGAGTCTTCCCATCCTGCCCGTTCGCCTTGTCTCAACCCCGCCGCTCTGCAAACCGCCCAAGCTGAAAACGATTGCGGCTTCACGAAACGAAACGCCTGGGAAGGAGGGGGAGGCTCAAGTCTGAGGCGGCACGTGGCCATATGCACGGCCGGTGCGGTCACCCCACGCCCGTATGCGATCAGCAACCCAAATCGGAGCACCTGAAATCACGACATCGGGATCGGGCAACGGCTCAGCGCGGCGGGTCTTCCCCTGTGGGTTCTTTGCCCTGTAAGACCAAATCTGCGCCGTTGCCGGTTCCACACCGAACGTCGCGGCGATTTCTTGCAGACCCCACAACTCAGGCAGTTCGACATCACTCATTCGCCGAACACTAACCCGCCAAACGATAACCGTACAGCACCACACTACACCTAATCTCAAAGAACGCTGTGACCTGCATGTTTACGGCCGACAATCGGGTCGAAATGCAAACACAACCCCCCCTAAGTAGTAGTGTATGACTATACAACAAAGCGGTAAGGGAGACAGGCAAGGACAGAGGTAGAACCACCAAGAAAGCGAGCGGCGGACCCCCGGTAATCACCGGCCCCACACAGGGCAGAGGTGGACGGCAGTCGCTCATCAACTCAGACGGTCACGAGGCAATGTGTCGTCGTCTGTGCGTCGGTTGGGTCACTTGGGGAAGTCGATGACCGGCGTGCAGACGAGGGCACACCGCCCTAACGCGGAGATACCGCACAAGAAAGAGGGATCACGATGAACACGATCACCACTGTCGGAAACGTCTGCGCAGAAATCAAGCACTCGGCGAGTAACGGCAAGAAAGCCGTTGCACGGCTGCGGATTGCCGAGAACAGGCGAGTCCGTAACGACGCAGGTGATTGGGTCGATGCCGAGCCGATGTTCCGCAACGTCGTCGTTTTCGGCCATCAGGCAGACAACGTAGCCGTCTCGATCCGCAAGGGAAGCAGAGTTGTCGTCGTCGGACGAGAACACGCGACCGCATGGATCGACAAGGAAACGAACGAGAAGCGCACCGGCAGCGAGATCGTCGCCGATGTCGTAGCAGCGTCGACCGAGTTCGATATCTGGACCAAGGCCGACGCCTAGACCGACCGTGCCGGGGGAGTGGCAGCAACCACCCCTCCGGCGTCGACCCCAGCCAAATCCACGCAAGACCAACCACGAAAGGAAGACCGAAAATGCGCTACGGCGTCGAGTCGATCGAAGACCCGACACCGGGACGATGGAGCTACTACGTGTGGAGTGACGGCCGATACGTCGGGTCGGTCACGCAGTACCGCCAAGGAGTGCGCCGGTTCGGTTTCGGCCGCCGCCGCTTCGCAGCGATCGGCGCGGTCGTCGCCGCCGACCTCACAATCGAAATCGACGCAGATCACTGCACCAAGAACAGCGACCAATGGTGGACCGACCGCGAATTCGAGTTCGCCACCCGATGACCGGCACCGGGGGAGCGGCAGCAACCGCCCCCGGCCCCGACCCAGCCAAGCCCACGCAAGACCAACGACGAAAGGAACGCAATGCACGAACCCGAAAAGATCACTCGCGAGAAATGGAGGCGCACCCCGACCGATTACAAGCAGATCCGACCGGCCGTCACCCGCTGGATCCTGAAATGGGACGACCAATACGGAACGGTGCTAGCGCCCGTCACAATCGACAAGGCGAGCCGATGACCGGCCGAATCGTCGCGATCGTTATCGGAATCATCGCCGCGATCACGATCATCGGCCTGATCCTCGGATGGGTCACCCGCACGATCGGTGAGGCAGGCGGCATCGGCTCAGTGATCGTCGTCGGCGGCCTGCTCTGGCTCTGGCTCTCGGACGACTGAAAGGAGACGCAACGCACGGACGCAAACAGGAGAGATGGCCGGGAAGCGGCAGCAACCGCCCCCGGCCTGAGTCATCCCACGCAAGACCAAACCTACGAAGGAGACAGATCCCCATGATATTCGCAATGTCGGATACGCGCGCGTTCGACCTATCGGTGATGTCGATAGGGCTGACGGCCGCCGCTGGTTTCGCTTTCGGCCCGAGAGCGCTCGCGATGCTCCGAGCGATCAGGCAACGAAGCGAACCGATAACCGACCTGACTGAGGCCGAGCTAGCCGCCCGACTCGACGCCGACGCCGCCCAAGTGGTCACGATCGTCAGCCCAGCACGGATGGCGGCACTACGAACAGGCCACCCAGTCGCCGACATGATCGGCGACCGTGAGGTGAGCAACGGATACGGAGTATGCGACGCCTGCTGTGAGCCGTTCACAGACGAACAATGGCTAGACCGCCACAGCAACGACTTCGACGACGTACACGCCGAGTGCTGCGCGCTCGCCGAGTGCGGCTGAAACCAAAACCGACCGGGCCGGGGGAGTGGCAGCAACCACCCCCTCGGCCCCCGAACCAAACCAGACCCACGCAAGACCAAACACAGGAGAACCGATCACGATGGCACCCCGCAAACCCAAGAAGACGACACGCAAGCCGAAACAGACCGCCGACGACCTCTATCAGAAGGTCACGAACAGCATTCTCGACATGCTCGAAGCCGGTACGCCGCCATGGCGTCAACCGTGGAAGAACTGCCCGAGTTTTGCTCTGCCAAACAATCCGTACACGAACTCGACGGGCCGCCCGTATCGCGGCGTGAACGTCGCGATTCTGTGGGATGCGATGCAGCGCAGCGATTGGACCGTTCCGCAGTTCGCTACCTATAAGCAGATCGGCGAAGCAGGCGGCCAGGTCCGCAAAGGTGAGAAGTCGACGACCGTCTTGTTATGGAAGCCGTTTCAGACCGAGAAGCAAGACGGCACGACCGAACGCGGCCTATGGACGACGAGCTATCGGGTGTTCAACCTCGAACAAGCCGACGACATCGAGCCCGTCGACCCGCCAAAGCTCGACGCGATCGAGCGCAACGCTCGATTCGACGAGATGATCGCCGTCGTTGGCGCGAATGTGCGCCATATCGTCGGAGGCCGTGCATATTGGGAGCCGGTCAAGGACCGGATCAGTTTGCCCGACCCCGGCCAGTTCCGCTCGACCGAGAGCTACTACGCGACGACCACCCACGAGCACGCCCATTGGACGGGACACGAAACCCGACTGAATCGTGACCTCGCCAAGCGGTTCGGATCGCACGCGTACGCAGCCGAAGAATTGATCGCCGAGCTGGCCGCGTCGTTCGTGTGCGCCGAATACGGGATGACCGCCGAACAAGAACAACACGCGAGCTACCTCGAGTCATGGATCGAAGTGCTGCGATCGGATAATCGAGCAATCGTCACCGCCGCATCGAAAGCGCAGAAGGCCGCCGACTGGATCACAGGCCGTGAACAGCCACGAGCATCCGGGGTCACCGCAACCGATACGGCAGACGCCGGCGAAGTGTCGGCCGCCGCATAGACCAGAAGCCGCCGAGCTGGTCGTCGGCCCATCGAGGGCCGACGACCAGCGCCGGCGGGCCCACCCTGACGGGCGTGCCCGCCGGCGACGAACAACCCACCACCAGATACCGACACGAAATGTGGAGAGTAGGTTTTTCAGACATGACAACAATCAAGATCGTTTGGAACATCGGGATCGATGACCTATTCCCGGCCGGCTACTGGCCCGATCTCGACCATCGGCCTTCTGCCGAAGCGCTCTGTCGACAAGTCGAAGCCGACATGCGCACCCAACCAGGAGCCGCGTGGGCACTGACCGGCTCATGGACTTCTGGACTGAGCCAGACCGTGACCTTGCACGACGGCACCACCGGCAACGGCTGGCAAGGAGTGCTCGAGGTCGACTGGCAAGGCGTCACACCGCAACTCGGCGCAGACGAAAACCTCGAAACGATCCTCGACGAACTCCGAGACGAATTCGCCGTATGTGCGTCACGACACATGGACGAAGACGACCCCGAAACGCAAGGCACCTGGCACCGATGGAGCGAGCACGACTGAGTGCCGATACCTAGAATGGAGAACATCATGACTGCATCACAAAAAGCGGTACCGCTGAGCAACCTCGACCGTGAAGGCCGAGAACGTGCGAACACCAATGCGCTTTGGAACGTGCGCGCCGAAGGCGGCGAACCGTCCGACGCCGCGAAAGCCATCGCGCAGCGTTACATCGATGGCGAAATCAGTGCCGCGCAAGCTTCCGAGGAAACGATCGCGCTCCACCGCAAGTGACCGACCCATATGCAGACGCGGATGGCGTTCTCTACAACAACCTCGGAATAGACGACTACGACGAACTCGAACGGGCCGTTGACGACATCACGTTCGCTCGGACGCGAGAGTTGGCCGATTGGCCGATCGGCGGCGATTTCGACCTCGAGCATCTAAACGAGATTCATCGCGAACTCTACGACGGCGTGTTCGACTGGGCCGGTGTGCCACGCAAAGATTTCACGTCGGTCAAGATGGGGGAGCGGGCCGCCGTGTTCTGTGCGTGGGAAGCGATACCGGATCGGGCGTCGATCGTCTTCGCCGATCTCGCCGACGACAACCATCTACGTGGGCTACCACGCGCCGAGTTCGCCGAACGGTTGTCGTATCACTGGAACGAAATCAACATGGTGCATCCGTACCGCGACGGCAACGGCAGAGCAACCCGTAGCTTTCTTACCGAACTGGCCGCCGAGGCCGGCTACAAGATCGACCTGCATTTCGATTCGGCGACGACGAACCGAATCGCCGCAGCAGCCGACGCCGATCGTGATCGACAGCCGATGATCGAAGCAATCGATGGCGCTATCACTGCTGAGCCAACTGCGACACGCATACGCGCCGACGCGGTAGAGCCGGCTGATCGTCTCGCCGCGCTCGACCGGCGCCTCGACCGTCTACGCACACCCGACCGTGGCCCGATTGCTGCGGCGCAGGCAAGAGTCGAAACCGTCGAGCAAGCGATAGTCGATGCCGACGATCTCTACGACGCTGCGCGTCACAAGTTCGACAAGACCGAGGCTCTCGCCGATATCAGCGCGGCCGATTCGGCAAAGAAAGCAGCAGCGCGAGCACGTCGTGATCTGACCAAAGCCCAACACGATGTCACGACCGCGACGATCCTCGACGACGAAAACCAGCGGGCATGGAAACGCTCAGGCAAAACCGAACGTCAACGACTCGAAACCAAACGGGCGGCCCTGGCCGACAAGCCCGGACTGATCGCCGGCGCTTTGGTCGACAAATCGAAACCGCCGAATGGATGGTCGAATCGATCGATGCCATCGAAACGACGTTCGACATCGACCTCGAGCACTCGAGCACGTCGTCGGCGACGTGACACTGGCGGTCCCGACAAACCACGCGGGCAACGCCGCTAGACGGGTTTCGACTCGCCAGGAGACACCAGCATGAATAACCAGCCAAACAAGCCGATCATCTACCTGTCTAGTGAAGCGAAAGATGAGTTCGACTGGGATACGTTTGTCGGCCAAGTCGACAAGTTGCGTGCCGAAATCGACAGCGCTCGGAGCCGCAAACGATTCGTTTGCACAACCAGTCTCGATGGGTTCCGTGAGAGCTTCGCCGCAGCCTTACTCGTCCGATGTTCGCACGTATTAGGACAGGCGGTCGAGGCCGATCGAACCCAACTCGGCACACTCGCGCTACTCGGCGCCCGCACGGTGTTCGAGGGAGCCGTTTGCGGTCGCCATTTTTTCGTGGAGCCTCAAGGCGCTGATCAATTTGTTCGAGTTTGCGTCAAATTCCAGATCGACGATGTCAAGATTGCCAGACTCTTGGGCGAGACATCTCAAGGTGTCCATCCGGAACTCGATCAGCTTCTTCCACCAAAGATCAAGAAGAACGCCAACGTAGCTTCCTTCAAGCGTGTGACCGAAGAGCTAGACGCGGCTGAGGGTCGGACGGTGAGACAACAATTTTCGGCTGAGCGATGTTATGACGTGTACTACAGGTTGCTTTCTAACGGAGAGGTTCACGCCGGACTCGCCTCGGTTCGAGACTATCTGCGGACCGATCCATCGATGCCTCACATGTTGACCGTAGTTGCGCCGCCGATCGGCGAACGCGACCCGGCACCGTTGATTTCGGCCGCCTTTTTTACGTGCGAACTCGCCGCCGTCGTGTTCGATGCATTTGGCATCGAACGCCAAGTTCTCGATGCGATTGGCCTACGAATTCCAAAAGCGATCGACGACAAGATTCTCTAAACGGATCGTCGATACATAACCGCATGTTTCTGATCGCAACGTCTGGCACAATCCCGGTCGAGCACTCCGCTGACGCTGCGAGCTCCACCGGGGGTATCGGGGGATTCCCCCGATCATCGAGTTTGACTCGGGCCCCACGGATCTCGTCGCTTCGGCATATCCATCTCGGCGACTTGACTCAGGGCGGATCTTCGACGGCCAACACGAACCAGCCGTGAACACGGCCGCACCCAAACGAGGCACCCTACCCATTCTTCTTTCGACGCGTATTTCGTTCCGACTGCGCGCACCTCGACGGCCGTAACGTCACCGACGAAACCTTGCCGCAGGATCTATCGAGCGGCGTGCCCGTCGCTCAACCGTCGTCGGCCTCGACGGCCGACGACGGTTCAATAAGCGCGCGCCGTCGTCGCGACGGCGCGCCATAACCGAAGTCCTCGAGTTTGGATCGCGACCAGCCGGCGCCGTCGAGGACGGCTTCATTTGCAACACCGAGATCGCCGATGACGGTAACGAGGGAATCCTGAAGGATCGCGTTTGCGGCCCTCTCAGCATCCTTGCGAGGGGTCACAGCTAAGCCTCCGAGACTCGGTGATTGTCGATTGAAAGAGGATGGATGCGCCGAAGGCGTTCCCGAATTCGGGCTGGTCTACTGCGTAGACCTCGAAAGCGATCAACAACGGCCGGTCCTCCAGGAGCAAGACATACCGCAGGGTTACCCTGATGGCCGTGTTTCGCACGCCAACCGGCTACACTGTGCGGCGTGTGTCAGCGACATGCGACCCAGTGGGGTCGCATTGCCAAATCGCTGACACACCTAGAGCGGGCATGTCGGACCCGGCGGTGTCCGACACCACAGGACCGACGACGACGAGGCGTAGATGGACGACGGCGACGACGCCGCAACGACGGTCGATGCGAGCGAGCGGCGACGCGTGCAACGTCGTGGCCCGAACCGTGAGCGTCGCCGCCATCGGATCAACTTGCGTCTCGACGATGACGAATGGGCGACTATCCACGGTGCGGCCGAACGGTCTGGCCTGTCGGATGCGGGGTGGTGTACGGAGGTTGGGTTGGCGGCGGCGGCGGGATCGACACTGCCGACTCCGAGTGTGAGTCGCGATGCGCTCGCCGAGTTGACGTTGGCGCAACGTCAGTTACGCAAGTATGCGACGAACGTGAATCAGGCAGTCGCCGCGTTGCATTCGACCGGGGCAGTGCCAGATTATTTGGTGGCGGCGATCGCCACGACGGACACGGCAGCGCGGCGTTTGAGCGACGCCGCGTTGGTGGTGGGGGAGCGATTGTGATCGCGCGGATCTGGCGCGTCGCGAGCGTGAGGGCGTTGATCGGCCGGCTGTATTCGGCGGACCGCGATACACGCGATGGTTACAGCCGGACGGGCCAGCATTTGATCTCGGGATGGGATCCGATGGTGCTCGACTATTTGGAGCCGCGGTTGACAGGCCGGATTCACCCGGTGTCGGGTACGGAGTATCGGGATTTCTCCCGTGTCGTGAGCGAGTTGGATACGCCGTTGAAAATGCGATATTTCAACGCGGAGCGGCCGGTCTGGCATTGTGCGTTACGGGCGGCGCCGCAAGATCGCGAGTTGACGGACGCGGAGTGGGCGTCGATCGCGAACGTGGTCGTCGATCGCACAGGCATCGCGCCGCACGACGACGATTGGTCGTGTCGTTGGGTGGCGGTGCGGACGCGACCGGACGCGACCCATATCGTCGCGACGTTGGCACGCCAAGATGGTGCGACACCGCACGTATGGCGTGATTTCGTCACAGCCGGAGCGGCGTGCGAGTGGGCCGAAGACTTCTATGGGCTCCGCCGTGTTTCGCGTTGGGTGCCGGCCGCTGCCAGCGAGGTGCCGGCATGATTTCGAAGATCGGCACCGGATCGCAAACTGGTGGTCTCGTCCGGTATCTGTACGCGGACAAGATGGCGAAAGACGCGACGCATGAGCA
>SDBV01002664.1_pt1 | contig 26631 bp, 18 predicted proteins | sample 2277081 | NCBI WGS metagenome assembly SDBV01 (sample SAMN10402039, study PRJNA504765) | marine sediment metagenome | isolation source: marine sediment core GS10_PC15, 223 cmbsf | place: Arctic Ocean: Southern Knipovich Ridge | collected 2010 | reverse complement strand
AATCTTATCTAATGTATAAGACTTGTCTTCTAAAAAACTTTTAATCTTTTCAAAAGCTCCAAAAGATGGATCTATTACAAAAGATTTTTTTGATTTTACGCAAGTTACTACAAAAGTATTATTCTCAATAGGTCCTAAAACAAATATTTTTATTAACATATAAAAAAAACCTCGCACCGGAGAGGAATTGAACCCCTAACCTCTTGGTTCGTAGCCAAGCACTCTATCCAATTGAGCTACCGGTGCATTTTACACTAATAATGATGTCTAATATTATATGTTTTTATCAAGTGTTTTATGAAATGCTTTTATTTAATAAAAATAATTTTTTTAGTAAATTTTTAATTAATTTCAGCCAGTATGTTCAGGAAAAACAGACATACTGGCTGATTTTTTTTATATTTGTAGTGTAAATCGACAAAAAATTAAATTTATTGTTATAAGTTATTATAAGGGTAAAATATAAAACTATGTCGAATAGCGCTTTTTTAATTTTAGATCTTCAAAATGATATCTGCAGCTTAGATGGAACATTTCATAAAAACGGTTTAGATGCTAGTTTATCTTTAAAGATAGTTCCTCATATTGTTGATATGATCTATTTTTGTAAAAAAGAAAATATTCCAGTAATCGCTGTTCAAATGAGCGTTTTAGAAAATGCTAAAAAAGATGCAATAGGTCTTGGGATTTATAAAAAAATGATACCTTTTATTGAAAAAGAAGGATTAAGAGATAATTCTTGGGGTCACGATCTTTTAGATGAAATTAAAAATGTAGATTACAAAATTAAAAGATGGACTATGTCTGCATTTTATCATACAGAGCTAGCTAGACATTTATCAGCACTTAGAGTAAATAAACTAATTTTATCTGGATTTACAACGAACGGAATAGTCGAGACAACAGCAAGAGAAGCTGCATCTAGAAATTATCAGTTAGTGACACTTTCCGATTGCATCTCAAGTTATAGCGAAACGTTGCATTTGTCATCGCTTACTAATTTAAATAATTTTAGCGATGTTCTATCTTCTAAAAAATTTCAAGAAAATTTTGAAAGGGAAAAGTTTTAAATGAATATTGTTATTTTAGGTGCAGGTGAAATTGGATCTTACTTAGCTAAAGTTTTAGCAAATGAACAACATAGCGTTACTTTAATTGATAAAGACCCGATTATTTTAGAAAAGGTTAGCGAAAAAGCAGATGTTGCAACCTTGCTCGGTTATGGATCTCGCTGGAAAATTTTAGATGCTTTAATTGAAAATGAACCAGATATTTTCATTGCAATGACCGGTGATGACGAAACTAATTTAGTATCATGCGCAATTGCAAAAAATTTGGGATACCCAAAAACAGTTTCTAGAGTAAAAGAGATAGGTTTTTTAGCAAGATCAAGACTCGATTTTGGAAGACTTTTTTATGTTGATCATTTCATCGGCGCTGAGGTTTTAGCTGCAAATGACATTTTAAAAAGCATAATAAATCCAGAAGATATAGCAATCGAAAATTTTGCTCATGGAGCTATTCAAATGAGAACGATTGTTATTCCTCAAAAATGGGGCAAAACAGATATCTCCTTAAATTCTTTAGATCTTCCAGAAGAGATGATTATAGGTCTTATTAGAAGAAAAAAGAAAGATCCAAAGGATCCTAATAAATTTATTGAAAAAATTATTTTTCCCCATGGAACAGATCATATTGAAGTCGGTGATGAAGTCACAGTACTCGGTGAAACTAAATTCATGCAAGACATTCATAATTTTTTTAAAATAGAACAAAAAAAAGCAAAATCTGTAGTGATAGTTGGAGGATCTTCTGTAGGAGTTAGACTAGCTCACATTTTAGAGCTAAGAAATATTCATGTTAAAATAGTTGAGCAGGATGAGAATCGATGCAAAGAAATTGCTGATCTTCTTCCAAAAAGCACTGTTATAAATGAAGATGGGAAAAATTTAGATTTTTTTGCATCTGAGCAAATCTCAGATGTCGACGCTTTTGTTGTATGTACTAATAGAGATGAAGAGAATTTTTTGATAGCTAGTATCGGTAAATACGTAGGTTGCAAAAAAGTAATTAGCTTAATTTCTAATACAAGTTTTGCCTCTATCTTAAAATCTTTAGATATTAAATACGCTGTCTCTGAAAGAGTAAATATAGCTAATAGAATTTTATCGATAATTCATGAAGAGAAAATAATTTCGATAGCATCACTTTGCGATAATAAAGCAAAAGTATTAGAAATAAAAGTCTCAGAAGATTGTAATCTTGTTGGAATACCTCTCTCAGAACTTAGCGCAAAACTTCCTAAAAATTTAATTATTAGTGCTATTGAGAATAGAGGCAGAGTTATGATTGGAAAGGGTAATAGAATTATTTCACCGGGTGATACTTTAATTTTAAACACAAGCCCTGAGATAATAGCTCAGTTGCAAGACTTATTTTAAGGAGCTCAAAGTTTGAGATATAAAGAAGTTAGTAAAATTATCGGAAAGTTACTCTTTTACTTTTCTTTGATATTAATTATTCCTCTTTTGATTGCTCTTTATTTTCAATTTGTCTACAAAACACCACATCCAAACTCTACTTTAGCTTTTTTAAAAACAATTTTGGTTAGTTTAATCTTATCTGGAATATTTTTATATTTTGGTAAAAAAGCAACTGGAGTTTTTTTTAGAAGAGAGAGCGTTTTAATAGTAGTTCTTATGTGGGTTCTCGCAACTTTCGTTAGCGGACTTCCTTTTTATTTTTCTAATACTTTAAATAATCCAATAGATTGCGTTTTTGAATCAATTTCAGGTCTCACAACAACAGGCTCTACTGTAATGTGTCCTAAGCTTTTTGAACCTAACTCTACAAACCCAAAGCCATATTCTGTAAAAAACCCTCATTATCCAGAAAAAAATTATATATTTTATGGAACGATCTCGCCTGTTAGGGATGCATCCGGCGCTATCTTATATCACGGTGTTGAAGCTGTTAGTAAAGCAGTGCTTTTTTGGCGAAGCTTTATTCAATGGCTCGGAGGACTTGGAATCGTTGTTCTTTTTCTAACTATCTTGCCAGCACTCGCTGTTGGAGGGAAATTTCTGCTTCAAGCAGAAATGACCGGCCCAGTTAAAGAATCTATTGCTCCTAGAATTAAAGAGACAGCATCACTACTTTGGAAACTATATTTAGGCCTAACTATAATCGAAGTTTTTTTTCTAATTTTAACAAATGAAAAAATGCCTATTTTAGACGCTTTTTGTATTACCTTTTCAAATCTTTCTACAGGTGGATATGCCATTCGAAATGATTCAATTGGAAGTTACCATAACTATTTAACAGAATGGGTAATAATTGTATTTATGTTTGTAGGAAGTATAAACTTTGCTCTATACTTTCATTGTCTTAGAGGAAAGTTCTTCAGGATTTATGAACCTGATTTCTTCTTGTTCGTTGCCGTTATTATTATAGGATCCGCTTTAGTTGTTTTTAAATTAATTGGAGCTGAGAGCTACTCTTTAGAAGGCGCTAAAACTGGTGTATATACCGTCTCAAAAGCTATTAGAGAGGGAACATTTCATGCAATCTCCGCTCAAACCTCTACGGGATTTGTAACAACAGATATTGCTAAGTGGCCATTTGCCACTCAACTTTTTATGCTTCTTTTAATGTTTATCGGAGGAATGTCTGGAGCTACTTGCGGAGGGATTAAAACATCTAGATTTTATATCTTATATAAGATTCTAAAAAACAAAATAGAAGAGATTTTTAGACCGTCAACTGTGAGACCTCTAAAAATCGGAAAAAAAGAGATCCCCATGAGCACAGGAGTTACCGTATTAGCATTTTTTAGTTTAGTTGCTTTTTTTACAGTTTTAGGAACTGTTTTTTTTATTTTCGCTCAAATAGATTCAGAAACTTCTGTATCATCAGTCGCTTGTATGTTAAATAATATTGGATTTGCTTTTGGAGCCGGTGGGCCTGCAACCTCTTTTGCTTTTATGGGTGGTTTTAGCAAGATTTTATCTAGTTTTTTAATGCTACTTGGAAGATTAGAATACTTTATAATTTTACTTGTCTTCGCTCCAATTTTTTGGAAAATAAAATAAAAAATTTAAGCTTCTAAAGCATTTAAAGCTTCATTAAAGATATCTTGAGAGATTGCCGTCCAATGAAGACAGTTAGGATCTAAGATTCTGATGAACTGTTTTTCTGTTTTCTTCACAGCTTTAAAAAAACTAGCTTCATATGGAATTCTTTCATCATTTGGTAAAAATAGAATAAATTTTTTATCTTTTACTTTTTGCCAATCTTTTTCAGGAGAAAGACCCCACCCAAAAAGCACCATAGTTTTTGCAAAAATAAATGCGCAAACAGCAGATATAGCGCTTATTATTTTAGCTAAAATGATTGGGTTTTGTATCTTTTTTTCAAAATAAATCTCATGTTTTGTTACAAAATCTTTCACTCTATTAACTATCTTTTGAGGCCCTACTTTTTCGAGTAGGACAAACGGCATAATCAAACAAGTAGAAAACACATCACGAAACAGTTCTTTAGTAATATAATAACAAGCCTTTTCTACAGAGCTAAATGATCTATCATTAAGTAGCTTAACTCTATGTTTCGAGGCTAAATATGTTGATTTTATACCACCGAATGAGTGTCCATGCAAAATAATTTTTTCTTTGGGAACATTAAGTCTTTTTTTCGCATACTGCAAAACAGCTTCTGCATCTAAAAAAAGCCCCTTTCTTGTTGCAATAGATGAGCTTTTGCCAACACCTCGATCGTTAAATACTAAAACATTGTGATTTTTTATACTCCATAGAACTTTTTGATAATGTCCGAAATCTTCATATTTTCCCGTTTGACCTAAAAAATGAATAATTAAGGGTCCGTCTCTTTTTAAATCTCTACCGTAGGGATCCTTGCCGGGAATAAAAACACCGTTTAATTTAGCTCCATCTGCTGTTTTTATATTTACTATTTCCGCTTTAAAAGTATCTATTAATTTTTCTCTACCTCTTCTTAAATATTTTTTCTGTTTTACTCCTTTTTTTATGGGATCTACAAACCAATTTGTTGTTTTTACAGTTTTAGATAGAAATTGAGATGGTACCATCAAATAATACCCTAAAAAGGTATGAATTTTATAATGTATGTACCTACATATAGCGATCGGAAAAACAATAACTGAAAAGATCTCATAGACAAGCGTAACTATTTTAGAAATCATTGATTTTTTCATGTGCTTTGGATAAGATGCTTGAAAAACATCTGCACTATTTAATCTTTCTAATCTTGTTGAATTTATAGCCATTTTTTCTTCTTTTTATTAATTTTTTATTTTTCTAAAAACCCATCTATATCTAACTCTTGGTTTTTTTCTAAAAACCTACATCATTGGCATTCCCATGCCAGGCATACCACCCATTTGAGGCATACCACCTCCCATGCCAGGCATTCCGCCCATTCCGGGCATAGATCCCATCATTGATGGATCCATCATAGAAGGAGCCTCTTTTTTTTCTTTGTCTGTTATCATTACAGCAGTACTCAGAAGCAACATTGCAACAGACGCTGCATTTTTAAGGGCTGTTTTTGTAACTAAAACAGGATCGATAACTCCATCTTTTATCAAATCAGAGAATTTATCAGTGTATGCGTTATATCCTACACTTCCCTTTTTTTCTAGAATCTTTTCAACTATTACATCTCCTTTTTTTCCAGCATTATTTGCAATAACTATTGCAGGAGCTGTAATTGCTTTTTTAATTATTTCAATAGCTATTTTTTCATCTGAATCTTTTACTTCAATTTTATCTAAAGAGTTAGAACATCTTAAAAGTGCTACTCCCCCGCCAGGAACTATTCCATCTATTGCAGCAGCTTTAGTAGCATGAAGAGCATCATCTATTCTTTGTTTTTTCTCTTTTAATTCAGTCTCAGTTGCAGCGCCAACATTGATCACCGCTGCTTTTCCTACTAAATTAGAGAGTCTTTCATTTAACTTTTCAATATCATAATCAGAAGTAGACATAGCTATTTCATTTTTTATTTGAGTTTCTCTTTTTTTGATCTCATCTAAAGATCCAAACCCATCTATGATCGTTGTGTTTTCTTTGGAAATTTTTATTTTTTTAGCTTTTCCTAAATAACTTTCATCAAAATTTTTAAGTTCTAATCCAACTTCTCTCGAAATAACCTTTGCATTTGTTAAAATAGCGATATCATTTAAAATCTCTTTTCTTCTATCCCCAAAAGCAGGCGCTTTTACAGCAGCTATAGGAAAGTTTGCTTTGACTTTATTTACAACTAAAGTTGTAAGAGCATCTGAATCTATATCTTCTGCAATTATAAGAAGCGATCTTACTTCTTTTTGCATAACTTTTTCTAAAATGGAAGCGACATCTTTAGCAGAGACGAGTTTTTGATCTGTGATATAAATTAAAGGATTTTCAAACTCAACTAACATCTTCTCTGGATTTGTTATGAAATAAGGAGATAAAAAACCACTCTCAAATTGCAGGCCTTCTACTATATCTAAAGTTGTATCCATTCCTTTTCCATCAGAGATTGAAACAATTCCATGTTTTCCAACTTTGTCTAAAGCATCTGCTATAATAGAGCCTATCTCTACATCATTATTTGCAGAAATTGTAGCTATTTGTTTGATTTCATCTTTAGATTTAATCTCTGATTTCATCTCATCTAGATATTTGTAGACAGTATCAAGCGTCTTTTCAACTTTTCTTTTAAGAAATGTCGGATTTTCTCCAGCTATTACATATTTTAGACCTTCTAAAAAAATAGCTTCAGCCAAAACTATAGCTGTTGTAGTTCCATCTCCTGCTACATCTGCTGTTTTTTTTGAGGCTTCTTTCACAATTTGAGCTGCCATATTTTCAAATTTATTTTTTAAAAAGATCTCGTCTGCAACGGTAACCCCATCTTTTGTGGAAATTAAATCAAAATCTTTTTTTATAATTACATTTTTACCTTTAGGTCCTAGGGTTATTTTAACAGTTTTAGCAAGCGTTTTAACTCCTTTTAGAATTGATTGAAAAGCTTTGTCATTAAATTCAAACATCTTAGGCATGTCATTTTCTCCTTAATAATTTTAATCTATACTATGGTAAAAAAAATAATTTAAACTTTTAAATTTATTACCCAATTTACTTAAAAAATAACCGGTATTATAAAGATAAAGAGCCTTTTTGTCAATAAATCGAATAAAAGCTTTTTTTTTAAAATTTCAATTTATTTTTTAATGAATTTATTCAAATTAAAGCCAATATCTAATAAAATACTATTCTAAAAAACTAGTACCGATTATGGGCGAAAAAAACTACTCTCATTATTTAAATCAAATAAGCGATCTTCTAACATCTGTTAAATCAGCTCCTCTAGATCTAGATAATAAGCATCAAAAATCAACTCGGCTAGCAGAGCTCATCGCCCTTCTGGCAACTGAAGAACAAACTCCTACAGAAAAAAAATCCCTTAATAATCTTTTAAAAATTTTAAATACCTTGCAAGGAAGAGCAATTGTTTCAAATTTGGTAGATCAATCTTTTAGATCAAAATCTTTAAATAAAACCTTAGATCAAATTTTGCATATTTTCACGCTATATGGACTACCTGATGATTTTCCAAAATCTTTCAAATTTAGATTTTTAGCTTTAAAAACTCTTAAACCTACGTTTCCAAAATTTTTAAAAACTTTTACTCAAAGAGCTATAATCAAAGAAAGCTTAAATATACTTAGTTTTGCAGATCCCATAGCATTGAAAAAATATTTAAATGAAAATAAAAAAAATGATTCTATAATCTCTTTAATACAAAAACCTAGCTTCGGAAAAAAAACAATAGCTAGCAATCTAAAAAACATTTTAAGTTTAATTGAAAAGCCGTATGTAAAAAATATTTGTATTAATGTTCTAGATTTAATATCAAAAAATTGCGCATGTATAGCTTACGATCAACTAGAGGAAAATCTAATAAAAATCTATCAAACAGCAACCTCTCAACCAAAAGAAAAGCAGATATTACTTAATGTTGAAAATCACAAAGATCTAGATGCTACCATCGACATTTTCGAAATAGTTCTTTCAAGAGAAGAGTTTTCAAAATTAAAGGTAGGTTTTACTTTAGATGCCTATTTTCCAGAGAGCTTTGAAATGCAAAAAAGACTCACTCTCTTTGCAAAAAAACGATATGAAAAATATGGCACTTCAATTTCAATTAGAATTATCAAAGGTTTTAGCTTAAACAAAGAGCATATAACTTCTTCAAAAAACAATTGGCCATCTGCTACTTTTACATCAAAAATTGAAACAGATGCAAACTTTAAAAAAATGATCCTTTTTGGATCTAAATTAGAAAATATAAAAGCTGCAAATCTCTTAATTGTTACGTCAAATATTTTTGATATCTCTTTTTCATTAATTTTAATCAAAGAAAACTCATTAGAACCTTATATATATTTTGAAATTGCAAGAGCAAGGTCAACACTTGCTATACAAAAAGCGTTAGATAAAATAATTGGAAAAAATTTAAAGGTCTTTTGTCCTATCGTTTTTAAAAAAGATTTTCATTTAGCTAGCAATTTTTTACTTGGAAAAATAAACGACATTGCAAATTGTGAGAATTTTTCATCTAGACTAAATACTTTATTTCCTGGATCTAAAAGCTGGGAAGAAGAGCTAGATCATTTCCAGCAATCTTTAAAGCATATAGATCAGATCTCTGCATTAAAAAAGCAAAATCAAGATCGAAATATTTTACTTAAAAAAACAACGGATTTTGTTTTTGAAAACGAACCAATTACAGACTTTTCTATAAAATCAAACATCAATTGGACAAAAAACATTCTTGAAAGAGCAAAAAATTATATTCCTGCAGATATTCCAATTGTTATAGGCGGCGATAAAATCATAACTAGGCAAGTTGAAATAGGGAAAAATCCATCTCTGCCAAACATTCAATACTATAAATCATCATTAGGAAATGAATCCCAAATAGATTTTGCTATAAAAACAGCCAAGAAAAATGAAAAATTTTGCCAAAATATCTCAGTAGAGAAAAGATGTGAAATCTTAAAAGCAGTAATTCAAAAAATCAGAGAAAACAGAGGGTTTTTAATTAAAAACTTAATCGTAGATATAGGTAAAAACTTTTTTGAAGCTGACCTTGAAGTATCTGATGCTATAGATGCTATCGAATATCATACAGATCATATTTTGGATGTTTTTTCAAAAAAAGATATAAAATTTGAGCCTAAAGGAACTATCTTAATAATTCCCGCTAATAGTTTTCCTCTTTCAACTATGGCAGAAGCTATTACTTCTGCAATAGTCACAGGAAATAGTGTCCTTTTAAAACCCAGAAAAGAAAACACTCTTATTTGTTATCAATTAGCAAATCTCTTTTGGCAAGCTAAAGTCCCTATAGAGTTTTTACAATTTTTACACTGTTATAACGATCTTTTTGAAAAAAAACTAATACCCGATCACAGAATAAATTCTGTAATTATTTCAACTTCTGTTAAATACGTTAGAAAGCTGCTTAAAATAAGAGAAAACAAAGATCTAATTGCAACTACCGGCGGTATTAACACAATAATCGTTACAGCTTCGGCCGATAGAGAACAAGCAATTTTATCTATTATTGATTCAGCTTTTAATTTTTCAGGTCAAAAATTTTCTTCAGCTTCAATTTTGATATTAGAAAAAGAAGTCTATGATGATATGGAGTTCAAAAACAATCTAAAAGACGCTGCTAAAAACTTGAAAGTTGGAAGCGCTTTTGATTTAACGTCTATAATTACTCCTTTTACAAAAAAACCTGATAAAGAACTATTAAAAGCATTATGTGAGTTAGATAACAATGAAACTTGGCTTTTAAAACCTAGAAAAGATTCTAATAATCCAAATCTTTTTAGCCCTGGCATAAAATATGGAACCCAAAAAGATAGTTTTACTAAAAACCATGAAATTTATGGTCCTATTTTATCTGTAATGAGAGCTGATAGTTTAGATCATGCAATTGAAATAGCAAACAATTCAAAATATGCGCTCTCAGCCGGCCTTCAAAGCTTAGATCCTAGAGAACATCTAAAATGGCTATCTAATATTGAAGCTGGAAATTTATATATTAACTCAAAAATTACAGATGCCAAAATAAAAAGACAACCCTTTGGTGGATATAAAAAAAGCTGTTTTGGATCTGGTTATAAATCCGGAGGGGAAAATTTTTTACTAAACTTTTTAAATCTTAGCCAAAAATCCCTCCCCAAAGAAAAACTACCTACATCTGATTGGATAAATACCCTTTCTAAATTTTTAGAAGAAAAGCCTCTAACTTCCGAAGAGCTAAAACTTTGGCATGCTTCTGTTGGAAACTATGTATATCATTGGCAAAGACTCTCTCATGATACTGATTATAATAAAATTATTGGACAAGACAATATCCATCGATATGTAGCTAGAAAAAATATTACTCTTAGAGTTTATCCAAATACCTCGCCTTTAGACGCCCTAAGAGTCTCCGCGGCCGCCCTTACCTGCAACGCTAGCTTAGAGATTAGCTATACAAACTCTAAAGAGCTAGAGGAATTTAATTGGATTGATCTACTTCCTGTTTTACCAAGTATCGAAGAGAGTGAAAAAGACTTTATCAAAAGAGTAAAAGAAGGTAACATTGATAGACTACGTTTAGTAGAAAAAGCCTCAAAAGAGTTAAGAAAAGCAGCTGCCCTTTCAGAAACCTCTCTTATTGACGCTCCTGTTTTAGCAAATGGAAGATTTGAGCTTTTACATTACATTAAAGAAATTAGCATAACCTATGAATATCATAGATATGGAAATTTAGGCATAAAAGAATCAGAGATGAGAAAACCTATCACATGAAAAATATTTTATTAAATACCGAGCAAGAAAAAGCTGTAAATCATATAGAAGGCCCACTTTTAGTACTCGCTGGAGCTGGCTCTGGAAAAACTAGAGTCGTTACTATGAAAATCGCAAAACTTATTTCCATTGGCGTTGATCCTAGTGAAATTTTAGCTGTAACTTTTACAAATAAAGCTGCAAATGAGATGTCTACAAGAATAAGAGAGCTGACATCTAAAAATATAATAGCCTCAACTTTTCACTCGCTTGGTGCAAAAATTTTAAGAGAATCTATTCATCATTTAGACTACTCAAATAACTTTACTATCTATGATGAAGAAGATTCTTTAAAAATTTTAAAAGAGTGTTTATCTCATCTGCAATTAAAAGAAGAAAAATCTGTTTTAAAAAAAATCAGATATAAAATTGCATCTTTAAAAAATGATTTAATAGATATAAACGACATAAATGCGATGTCTCATCTTACAAAAAATGAAATCGAAGCATTTCGTTTATATCAAGGCAAATTAAAAACTTGCAACGCTCTAGATTTTGAAGATCTTTTATATCTAACCGCGAAACTATTGAAAGAAAACAAAGAGGTTTTAGATTTTTATCAAAAAAGATGGCCCTTTATTTTAATAGATGAGTATCAAGACACAAACTTAGTTCAATATACCATTGCTAAAATCTTATCTCAAAAATCTCAAAACATCTGCGTTGTTGGAGATCCTGATCAATCAATCTACTCATGGAGAGGAGCCAGATATCAAAATATTTTGAACTTTGATTCAGATTTTAAAGGCGCAACCATCATTAAACTAGAAACAAACTATAGATCTACCCCAACTATTTTAAAAGCTGCAAATGGACTTATAAAAAACAACTCCTCTAGATTTGAAAAAAATCTAAGAAGCGATCTTGAAGATGGTGAAAAAATAAAGATTTTTAAAGCTGATACAGAAAGATTAGAAGCAGCTTTCGTTGTAGAAAAAATTTTAAAACATCAAAAAAACGAGCAAACTTCTTTAAAAGATATAACGATTTTTTATAGAACAAATTTTCAATCTAGAGTCTTTGAAGATATTTTACTTGAAAATCAAATTCCTTACATAATCTATGGCGGCCTCTCTTTTTATCAAAGAAAAGAGATCAAAGATATTTTAGCTTTTTTAAGACTTGTAATCTTAAATACAGATTTTTTAGCTTTTTCAAGAACTATAAATATCCCTAAAAGAGGTTTTGGAAAAACAACAATTTCTAAACTATTTTTAATATCTGAAAAAAATAATACTCCAATAATTCCCTTCTTAAAAAAGCTAATGCAAGACCCCTCATCTTATCCCGAAATAAGACTCAGCGCTAAACAAAAAGTTAACTTAGATATTTATTTAAAATCTCTTTTTGAAATAAGGCAGCTATATGAACAAAACATAGATCTAGACGAGCTAATATCTCACATCCTTACCAAAATGAAGTATGTAGAGTATTTAAAAGAAGATCCTATAAGTTTTGACGATCGAAAAGAAAATATTGATGAGCTTATCACAAAAGCAAATCAGGCTTATAAAAAAAACCAAAGTTTAGTAAAATTTTTAGAAGATATAGCGCTCGCTACCACCAAAATTGAAAACGCAAAAGACGATTCTTTAAAACTTATGACTCTTCACAATTCTAAAGGTTTAGAATTTGAAACAGTCTTTATTGTAGGGTTAGAAGAAGATCTTTTCCCTCATGTAAATTCTAAAAATTCTCAAGAAGAGATCGAAGAAGAAAGAAGACTTCTTTATGTAGGGATGACAAGAGCCAAAAAAAATCTATATATTACCCATTCTCTCTCTCGCTATATGTTCGGCGGGGTAAAACTATCTTTGCCATCTCGATTTTTAAAAGAGCTAGATGATGAATATATAGAGGATTTATCAACTCCTTATCAACAAAACTATAGAGATTTTTATGGTTCAAAACCAACATTTTCAAAACCTAAAATAGATACAGATTACATATCTTCTTCCGCTTCATACTCAGTTGGTCAAAGAGTCTTTCATAAAACATTTGGCAAGGGCTCTGTAAAAAAAGTATATCAAACCTCACTCGGTGAGACTTTAGATATTTTGTTTGAAGGATCTCATCATATGAGATCCTTAGTTATAAAATATGCAAAACTTAAAACTTTATAAACCAAGAGAAAACTCATGAAAAACATTTTATTCAACTCAAATTGCATTATGGTATATTTGGTTTAGGAAAACACCCAACATATAGAACCAACAAGAATCCAATTATTCCATCTCTGTCTGTTGGGTTTGCTTTTTAAATTATTTCATCAAAAATACTTTAAAATTTTTCTAAAAGAGATAAACTTTTTCCAATGTTTATCTCTTAATCTATAAATAGATATATTTGGGATAAATCTAGCAGGAAAAATAGCTCTGTTTTGTGACCATCCTGGTCTCCAAAGACTCGCTGACCTGTGATTTCTAAAAATAGAAATAGTTCTCAAACCCAATAAAGAAGATAGATGACCGATTCCAGAATCGTTTCCTATCATAAAAGAAGATTCATAAATAAAATTTGTTAAATCTTTTAGATTATCAAAACTCTTTAAAATAAGATTTTTTTCTTCAACAATCTCAAATTCGTCTCTTTCGTTTTCTTTTATAACAAATACCGGCTCAAAACCTTTATTTTTTAAAATTTGAGAGAGTTTTATATATTTATCAATCGGCCAGTTTTTACTTTTTTTTGCGCTAGTTGGATGTATAATTACTCTTTTCTCAAACTTTTTAAATGTGAGATTTTTATCTATTTTTAGATCAATTTTTTTAGATGTTTTTTTTAATTTCAGAATTTTTTTGCAAAAAAGCAAAATGTTATCAACCATATTTATACTTGGATCAAATAAAGCATCCCCGTGATAAGGCTGGCCCCCTATTTTTTTAGATGGGCAGGGATTCAATACAAATACTTTATCTATAAAATTCTCTTTTCCTGTTTTTATTAATTTCATAATAAATTTTGAGCTCTCATCATAAGATACAAAAATCTGATCATAAAATTTTAAAATTTGATCAATTTTATCTTCATTTGGATATTTTTTTATTGGAAGATCAGAAAAAAAATTTTGCATCTGATCTAAAGACCCATGAAAGGTATCAGTTTCAAATCCATTTAAATATAAATTGCTAGATAACAAAAGAGAAATGAGCCCATCACCAAGCCCTTTGCAACTAAATATCGCTGCTTTCATAATTTTCATTTTTTTTTATGAGGCTATCAAATCCTTTTAAAACTCTTTTAACAGATATTGTTTTTTTCCAGTATTTCTCTCTAAGTCTCAATCCTTTGATATTTAACAAAGGCCAAGAAACTACTGTCTCATCTATATGAAAAGAGGGTTTCCAAAATTTTTGTTTTCTCTTTGTTGAAAAAATAGTGAGAGTTGGAGTTTTTAAAGAAGAAGCAAGATGAGCAACTCCTGAATCATTTCCAATAAAAAATCCACTCTCGTGAATAAAAGATGACATCTCTTCTAAATTATTAAAATTTGGAATATCAATATCTATAGTAGATCCAAAATAATCTTTTTCATGTGGAGCCAAAATAAAACTAGGTTCATACCCAGCTTTTTTTAACTTTTTAGCTAGCTTTAAAAACTTTTCCTTTGGCCAGTTTCTATCTATGTTCTTGCTAGTTGGATGCAAAGCTATTCTCTTTTTAAATCTTCGATGTTTCAAGTGAGATGGGATCGTAATATCATTTGAGAAAAAAACATTTGTAAGATTTAAGTCATTTTCACAAAAAATTGCTAAATTTTCTTTTACCGTTAACTCAGGGTTAAATTTTAAATCGCCTTTAGGAAGATTTCTGCCTTTGCAAGCAGATGGATGAAGCTCATATGTTTTCTCTAAGTGATTGTTTTTTGCATGATTTACAAGAAGCTTGTTTTGTTCGTTATAATCTGAGTTGATAATGATAAGATCATACTCATTTAAAAACTCAAAATTGCTTTCTATTTCGGGATACGGTTTTATCTCTGTATACTTAAACCAACTATCCAGCTCAGATAAAAAAGGATGAAAAGTATCAACTTTATATCCATTTTTACTAAGATTATTCGAAATCACTAAAAAAATTAACCCATCACCAAGACCTTTTGAAGAGTAAACTAATGCTTTTTTCATGTTTTATCTTTTCTCAGCTATTAGCTTATCCGTAAGTGATTTTTGTCTTTTATTAAATACTCTTATCTTCCAATTTGTTGGAAGCTTATTATCAATAAAATTTCTTTCTTCAAAATATTTAAAATTATTAGCAATATATTTTGGAAAAGTTTCATCTATTTTTACAAGCCTACATTTTTTCGCCCATCTTATTAACTTGTATGCTCTTTTATATCTCTCATTGTTTATTTCTTGATGAGCTCCAGATTCAATTTTATAAGCATATCTATCAATGTATCCCATACCGGAAAAATGCCAACCTACATTATCCATACTATACTGATATGCAAATTTTGTTCTAAGCTTCTCGGGCGAGTGCTTTTTTAAAGTCTTATAAGATGTAGCATATGCCAGTGGCCACATATCCGTTTTCATATCCTTTCTATTTAAAAAAAAGCGATACATTTTTAGCATAAGCCTTATTGGATCCTTTTTCGATTTAATCATTTCTTTTATCTCTTTAACTTTTTCTTCTCTTACAATCTCATCTACATCTGAAATTATTACTATGTCATCATCTTTAGCGCCTTTAAGTCCTAATAAAATATCATCTCTTTGTTCATTTTCTCTATCCCAATCTGAGTAAGCAGGACTTGGTCTTCTCTTTCCAACAACATGTATGATTTTATGTAAAAATTTTGAAAATTTATCTTTGTTTTCTTCAAAAAAAAGAGGTTTTTCATTGCCACTTTGAGTAAGAGGGTTTTCAACTATGACAAAATAATCAACAACATCATTTAGTTCATGAAGTCTTACTTGCAGAAGCTCGACTTCATTTAAAAAAGGAAAGCAATCATAGACTTTAACTTTGCTCTCATTTGAAAAGACTAAGCTACAAATAGTGATGTTAATCATTAAAACACAAAAAAAGAAAAAATTTTTCATTTTACGCTCCATTAAAAAGACATTAGAAAAATTATTAAAAAAAAATCAGATTAAATAAATAAAAAAATATGTTATTCCAAAATTAACAGGGAGGAAGAATTTTTTTATGCAATCTTTTCAGCAATTTGCAAAAACATCCCAAATTCAGAAATTACAAATGACATATCTCATGAAAAGAGCTTTTTTAATGCTCCAAATGACAAATTTAGAGCTTAAAAATTTTTTGGAAATGGAAATAGAGAAAAATCCTATATTAGAGATTAAACCAAATTATAATTATAACTCCAATCAACCAAACGATGAAAAGAAAACATTTTCTTCTATAAAATATAAGCCTTCTTTATTTGAGCATCTATTTACTCAGGCTAAGGAGGCTTTTTTTTTAAAAAAAGATCTATTTATTGCAGAAAATATAATTGGTAATTTAGATAAAAGAGGATATTTTTCTATAGATCTCGAAATTTTTGCAAAAGATTTAAACATTTCGCAAGAAAATATTTTTAAAGTCTTAAAAATTATTCAAACTTTTGATCCAAAAGGTATTGCAGCAAAAAATCTTAAAGAAAGGTTTTTGATCCAAATAGATAACAAAAAAAGTTTAGAGTACAAAATAATAAATGATCATTTTGAAAATATTTTAAAAAATAAAATCAGTATCATTGCTAAAAAAATTAAAAAAAACGTTAGAGACACTCAAAATATTATAGAAAAAATAATTTTAAGATCTAATTTTGATCCAACTGAAAAATTCTCTTATGATTTTCCAAAAGATATCAGAGCTGATATATCAATTAACAAACTTGGAAAAAATTGGGTAATAGAAATAGATGATGATCTCCCCTATTTTGAAATCAATAAAAATTTAGTAAATCTTCTTGAAAAAGATAAAAAATATAGCTCAAAAAAATATCTGTTTTTAGCTATGATTCTCATGAAAAATATCAAAATGAGAAGAAAAACTCTTTATAATATTTCTCTTTATATAATCAAAAAACAAAGATCTTATCTACTTGATCAATCAGATATATTACCAATGAGTATTAAAGAAGTTGCTGCAAGTTTAAATTTACATCCCTCTACAATATCTAGATCAATTTTAAACAAATACATTAAATGCCCCAAGGGACTACTGCCAATAAAAAGTTTTTTTACTCAAAGTTTAAAAAGTGAAAAAAATCCCATAGATCCATCTAAAGCAAAATTGCTTTTAATAGATCTTATATCAAATGAGAACAAACAAAAGCCCTTATCTGATGCTAAAATTACACAGCTAATGAGCGAAAAGGGATTTTCTCTTCATAGAAGAACTATTGCAAAATATAGAAAAATATTAAAAATTGGCTCTTCGAGCCAAAGAAAAAGATATCTCTAGATTGAGATAAAAAAAACTGTACTTTACTTTAAAAATCTTTTACAGTCTTCATTGTCCAATATTCCTCGGAGAAATTAGATGCTAGACAATAATGTAAAAGTTAAAGTGTTAACAAAACATCCAGTCGCTATAGATTCCCCTGATCATAAAATGCCACAAGGTACAATGAGAGATAATAGTAAAAATATTAGGTTTAATAAAAAAATATATTCTCTATTTAATTTCACAAACCCTATTAAAATTTTAGATCTTGGCTGCTCAGGTGGAGGATTTGTGAAACAAAGCCTTGACGACGGTTCACTTGCTATTGGCCTTGAAGGTAGTGATTATAGCAAAAAGGAAAAAAGAGCAGAATGGGCTACATTAAGTGATAAATATTTATTCACGGCAGATATATCTAAAGACTTTACCATCAAATATATCGATAAAGAAGATCAGGAAAAAGATTTGCAATTTGATCTAATAACTCTTTGGGATGTTTTTGAGCATTTAAGTGAAAAAGACCTACCTCAATTAATCGATAACATAAAAAAACATTTATTGCCTTCGGGATTAGTAATAGCTAGTATCTCTTTTTCAGAGGTGATAATAAATGGCGTGCATTTACACCAAACTGTTAAAGAAAAAAAATGGTGGCTTGAGTTATTTGGATCAAATGGATTAAAACATTTAAAAGAATATGAAAATTACTTTAATAACCAATACATTAGAGGCCCGAAAGGAAATAACGCTCCCTTTAGTTTTCATGTAATTTTATCCAAAAACATCTCATTAAAACCAAAAAAACCAAAAGTATCTTTAAAAGATTACTTTTTAGATCATTGGATCTCATCAAAGGTTCAAAGAAAAATAAAAAGTTTTCTTAAAAAATAATACCACAAATAGCTCTGAATTTATCAAAGGTTCAAAATTTAGTAATCTTATCATTTTATTTTATGCTGCCTTTCAATATTATAGCTTTAATAGTTTTTAAGGAGACGTTATATGACAATCTTTTCATTATTTTTTGCTTATGCAGATCCTGGAACAGGGATGCTAGTTTGGCAAGTACTGGCAGCTTTTTTTCTAGGAGCATCTTTTTATTTTAAAAATATTTTCAGATGGATAAAAAATCTTTTTTCAAAAAACAAAGAGAAATAATTTTATGTCTTTTGATGAGCTTCATACAACCTTTAGAGATCCTGCAGGAAGCCTTCTAAAGTATGAGGGTAAAATATTTAGGTTTATCAATCCCTCATATGAAAAAGAATTCAACGAACTAAAGCTCTTAAAAAGTCTAAAAAAATTACTCGAAAATAATGATCTATCTAAATATAGGATACTTAAGAAAAATGAAATATCTTCTCTATTAAAAGATCAAAAATTTTCAATGATTTTCAATAGGTTTAATTCCAACATTGTTCTGCAGCATGAAGTTATTGATTTTGTAAATTATCCATATGAGTGGTCAAATAATATGCTATTTGATGCAGCAAGACTTACTTTAGATCTTTTTGAAAACATGCTAACTGAGACATACGGGCTTAAAGATGCAACCCCTTTTAATATCCTATTTGAAAATACTAAACCTGTTTTTGTAGACCTTTTATCTTTTGAGAAAAGAGATTCTTTGGATCCTATTTGGCTTGGCCTATCTCAATTTACAAAAACATTTTTGCTTCCTTTATACATGAATAAATTTGCTAAAATACCAGTTAGCAAATCATTTTTGAGTAATTTAGATGGCCTGAATCTCCAAGACTGCTTAATAAAAACTAGTTTTTTCAATTCTCTTTCTTATTCACTTATCAAAATCCCGAATTTTTTATCAAAATTCACAAAAGCTAAACACTACAAACCTCAAAGAGTTAAAAATAAGGAATTTGCTCGCTTTATCCTATCTAAATTAATAAAAAAATTGAAAAAAAGACTAAATTCACTAAAGCCACGAATTAATAAATCTACTTGGTCTAACTATATGGCAGATCAAACTCACTATGAAAAAAGTGATTTTTCAATAAAAGAGAAATTTATAAAAAAAATATTACTCGATGCAAAACCTAAAAAGGTTTTAGATATTGGTTCAAACACAGGACATTTCAGTATCTTAGCTGCTCAAAGTGGAGCAAAAGTTATATCATTAGACAACGACCCTATGGTTATTGATCTACTTTATTTAAAAGCAAAAGCTAAAAATTTAAATATACTTCCAATGGTCGTAAATATAAGTAGACCAACGCCCTCTTTTGGCTGGAAAAATAAAGAGTATTCATCTTTTATTCAAAGAGCTACAAAATCAACAGACTTAGTTTTAATGCTAGCTTTGATTCATCATATGCACGTAAGTGATCAAATACCCCTAAGAGAGATTGCATCAATAGCAGCTTTGGTTACAAAAGATGGACTAATAATAGAATATATCGATCCTAAAGATCCTATGTTTAAAAAAATAGTAAGGGGAAGAGAGTATTTATATTTGGATTTAAATATAGATAACTTTAAAAAAACTTTTGAAAATTATTTCTCCATTTTAGATGAGAAAAAAATAAATGAGACAAGAACAATCTTCTACATGAGAATAAAGTAATCTTTGTGAAAAAAAAAATAAAAGATTTTATAGCTTGTTTTTCTCTTTCGAGTATTATTGTTTTAGGTCCATCTTTTACTCAATTTGCTAATTTCAATTTCTTTCTAAATTTTGAATACCTACGCCTAAATATTGTTTTAACTATTTTAATAATTTTGAGTGTCTCCTATTTTTTTTATTTACTTAAAACTAAAACCCTTTTTTCAAAAAACAAGTTTATTAAATATTCAACATATGCGGTTTTTTTAATATCATTTGCTTTTTTTTTAAGAGCAATTCTCAAAGTTGTTGTAAATAACATGAAACCCTTCATTTTTATTTTTTTTACTATAACTGCTCTTGTTTTAATCGTTTTCTCTATTGTCTTCTTTATAAAAAAACCTAAAATGCTCCTAAATTTTATCACAACTTTTCTTATTATATTATTTCCTTTTTCCTCATTTCTTATCTACAAAGCATCGGTTGGTTTTTTTTCATATAAACAAGAAAAAGTACAAGTTTTTAAAAATAATAAACCTAAAGTCATCTGGATAATATTTGATGAATGGGACCAATTTCTTAGCTTCGAAAAAAGACCCAACAATGTGGATCTAAAAGAATTTGATAAATTAAAACAAAAAGCTTTTTCTGCAAGTAGAGCATTTCAGCCAGGTTCAAATACAATTGTTTCTATACCAGCTTACACTACTGGAAAAAAAATAATAAGCTCTCAGGTGCTTGGATTTAATAATCTTCTATTAAACTTTCCTGATGGAAAAGCTTCTTTTTGGCATAAAGAATCTAATATTTTTTCAAAATTACATTCTATGGAAATTAACTCTGCTGCCGCTGGCTTATATCCATATGAAAAACTTTTCAATAAGTATTGCACTGAAAAATACTCATATTTTAATAAAAAAAATCTATTTAGCTATATGCCATTTGTGTTTTATCAAATGATAGACTTTTATTTCACAGCTCCTCTAACTAAATTAACATTTCAAAAGGTGAAATTATTCAAATCATTAAAAAGCTTTTTTGAATCTTCTTTTTGTTCAAATCAATATTTTGGAATAAAGGAAAATGCTTTTAAAATCATGAAAAATAGAGATATTAATTTTTGTTTTATTCATTTTTCCATCCCTCATCCACCTGGAATTTACAGTAAAAAGGATAAAAAAATTACAAAAAAAATAAGCTCTTATTCTGAAAATTTGATTCTTATGGATAAAACTTTGAGAGAAATAAAACTAGAACTCCAAAAATCTAATATTTGGGACGAATCAATATTAATCTTTACATCTGATCATTGGCTTAGAAAAGAATTTTGGGATAATACTCTATCAAAACTAAATAAAGAAGAAATGGATTTATGTTCTCAAAGAAAAGAGGCTTTGGTACCTCTAATAATAAAAATGCCTCATCAAAAAGAAGCTATTTCATATGATAAGCCATTTAATGCTATTTCTCTTCATAATCTAGTATTAGATATATATAACGATAAAGTATCCAATGAAAAAGATTTAGTGAGCTGGTTTGATAATCTAGATGATAGCTTAAAAAAATCTTATGAAAACATCACATATTGATATCTTTAAAATAAGAGATATAAATTAATCTTAATCTTAATGATTTTTCTTTAAACTCAAAGATATAATCTTCGATTTCATTTTTTTTCATTTTAGAAAATTTAAAAATTTCTTTATCTGTAAGACGAAATAACACTGCTCTTGATTTTTTTTTACACTTAAAAATTTTAAATAATTTTTTTGAAGCTTTTCTTACCCTTCTTCTTACAAAAAAAAGTCTAAGTAGCCCAAAGGAAATAAGAGATAAAACTAAAAAACCAAAAAATAGAGAAACATAAGAAAAAAAATTAAAATTTGATAAAACCCAAGAAATTTGAGAAATAAAATAGCCTCCCATTAAACCAAAAAATAAAAAAACTTCTTTTTCAGATCTAATAATTGGACCTAATACTTTTCTAAAAACATTAGTAGCTGTCATATAAGAGAAAATCTCTTCAGTTTTTGGCTCATCGAAAGCAACTCTAATTGAATGCACTGCTTCATGCGCTAAAATCTCATCTAGGGTATATATAAATAAATAAGGCTTATGTCTAAGAATCTTTCTAAATTGCAGAACTGGAATTTTAATTTTTTTATTCTTAACTTCAACTATCCAAGTAGCTGCTGCTTGAAAAAAATGAAGGCTTTTATCGCTATAAAATAGAGCTAAATCAGAGCATGTTACATCAAAAAGATTTAAAAGCTGAGCTCTTGTCCAGTTCCATCTCGGCTTTAAAATCTTAGCATCTAAATCAAAAGGTGGATTTTGTTTTTCATTTTCAAAAAAAGATTTAGGGTTTTTTGCTAATTTTTTTGAAAGATCAACTCTTTTTAAAAAAATTTCTTCATTTTCTATAGGCCCAGGTATAAACCCTTCTTTATTGAGACTTAGCAATTCTTCATCTGAAATCATAAATTAATACAAATTTTTACAGTTTTACTTTAACAAAAATTGAAATTAATCTACATTTTAATCTATCCTTTATAAAAGTAATATATTGACAGCAATCAAAAAAAATCGTTTGATGCGAGTAAAGCTTAGGAAACAATAGATGACAAAACCTTTAATTATTGTAGAATCTCCAGCAAAAATAAAAACTTTAAAAAAATTTTTAGGGACAAAATATAATTTTGCATCTTCAGTGGGTCATATAAGAGATCTTCCTGAAAAAGAGTTCGGTATAGATGTAGAACATAATTTTGAACCTAAATATGTGAATCTTCCAACGAAAAAAGACGTTATAAAGAAATTAAAAGATTCAGCAAAAAAATCTGATATTGTTTATCTATGCCCCGATCCCGATAGAGAAGGAGAAGCTATAGCTTGGCATATAGCTGCAATTTTACCAAAAAGCACAAAACTTGAAAGAGTGACCTTTAATTCCATAACCAAAACAGCAGTATTAGAAGCTTTAAAACACCCTAGAAAAATTGATCAAGCGCTAGTAGATGCTCAACAAGCTAGAAGATTACTCGATAGAATAGTTGGATATAAAATATCTCCTATTTTATCAAAAACCATAAAAAGAGGGAAAGGAACATCAGCTGGTAGAGTTCAATCCGTAGCTTTAAAATTAGTTGTTGAAAGAGAAATTCAAATTAGAAATTTCAAACCTATTGAATACTGGAAAATCTTAACTAAGTTAAATACTAAATCAAAAGAAAAACCATTCGAAGCTTTTTTGCATAGCGTTGATGGCAAAAGAGTTGAAAAAGAAAAAATCGATAAAAAAGATGTCTTTTTAATCTCTAATGAAAAAACTGCAAAAGCTATAGTTGATAAGTTAAAAAAAGCTACATATAAAGTCTCAAAACTTGATAAAAAAGAGAAAAAACGGTATCCAACACCTCCTTTTATTACATCAACCTTGCAACAAGAAGCATCTAGGCATTTTGGATTTTCAGCAAATAGAACTATGGGCGTAGCCCAAAGCCTCTATGAAGGAGTTGATTTAAAATCTAAAGGATTTGAAGGTTTAATCACTTACATGAGAACAGATTCTGTTAGCATAGCAACAGAAGCTCTTTCATCTGCTAGAGCATTTATAAAAAATAAATATGGAAATAATTTTCTGCCTGAGAAAGGTATATTTTATAAAAGCAAAAAGGCGGCTCAAGAAGCCCATGAAGCTATCAGACCTACTAATCTATATCTCTTACCTGATGAAATAAAAGAGCTTTTAACTTTAGATCAATACAAACTATATTCACTTATCTGGAAAAGATTTATAGCATCTCAAATGAAACCAGCTATCTATGATACTGTATCTTGCGACATTGAAACTGATAAAAAAATCCTCTTAAGAGCAACTGGCTCTAATATTAAATTCGCTGGATTTTTAAAAGTTTACGTTGAGAAGAAAGATATTTCAGAAGAAGAAGAAGAATTAAAACTGCTTCCTCATCTAGAAGTTGGGAAAACTCTAAATTTAGTAGATGTTATCTCAGATCAATCTTTTACCAAACCACCAGCGAGATTTACTGAAGCGTCTTTAGTAAAAGAGCTAGAAAAATCAGGTGTTGGTCGCCCTTCTACTTACGCTGCTATTATGAATAAAATTCAAAATAGAGAATATACAACCAAAGATAGACTCACCCTAAAACCAACACAGCTCGGAGAACTTATAATTCAACTATTAGAACAGAACTTTGCTCCGATAATTAGCGTTGGGTTCACCTCTGCTATGGAAGATGATTTGGAGCTTGTCGCTCAAAATAAACGCAAATGGCAAAGCTTGATTGAAGAGTTTTATAAAGCATTCATACCAATGGTTGAAAAAGCCAAAAAAGAGACAATAATTCCTAAAATTGAAACTTCAAGAAAATGTCCAAAATGTAAAGCTCCCCTACAAAAAATTTGGTCTAAAAGTAAATATTTTTATGGCTGCTCTAAATATCCTGATTGTGATTTCACCTCTGCTATAGAGCTTATGGATTTTAAAAAAGATGATTATGAAGAAGGCTTTGATTGGGAACAAGCATGTCCAAAATGCAGCTCTAAAATGAATCTTAAATATGGTAAGTTCGGAGCATTTTTAGGATGCTCAAACTATCCGAAATGTCAGGGCATTGTAAATATCCCTAAAAAAGGCGAGAAATTTTTAAAACCTGAAGATAGACCAAATTGTCCAGCTCTTGGTTGTGATGGTAAAATTGTGATGAGAAGATCTAAAAGAGGGAAAATCTTTTTTTCTTGCTCAAACTTTCCAGATTGTGATGTCATCGTAAATGATTTAGATGATTTAGAAAAAAAATATGACGCTAATCACCCTAAAACAGCTCATCAAAGAAAAGATCCTTTTTATAAAAAAGGAAAAAAGGGATCTAACTTATTTGAAGTATCTAAGGATTTAGAGAAAATTGTAAAAGGAAAAAAATTATCTAGATCCGACATCTTGAAAAATGTATGGAAATATATTAAATCTAAAAATCTTCAAGATAAAAAAAATAGAAGACAGATCAATCCAGATAAAAATTTATCAAAAATTTTTGATAAACCAATCGATATGATGCAACTATCTACTCATCTCAATAAGCATATGAAAAGAAGTGATAGTTGATTCATTAGAAAAAAGGAAAAAATCAAAATTTAATTTTTTGGTTCTTATCTTAATACTTTTTTTAGTTGTTTTTCCAAAAGGCGGTATTAAATTTAAAAATATCCCAATAACTTGGGGATACCTATTTTTAGCAATAATTTCTGTATCTACTCTTTTTAGAAAAAAATACACTGTTAGAAAAGATCATATCTTCTCATTGATAGCCTTAGTTCCTTTTCAGGTATATTCTCTTTTATCTATGTATATAAATGGCATTCAAAGTTCTGGTTTTTTTATCTCATTTTTAGTGAGCTTTTTATTTTTGCCTTTCATATTTTTTCTAGTTTTTTCTGAATATATTGAAAATTTAGATCTAGAGTATTTTTTTAAAATTTTTAAAAGATCGATACTATTTATTAGCTCGTATGGAATCTTTCTGTTCTTCTATAGAGGCGTTTTTGGATATTTACTTGAAATCCCCCTTCTAACTGTAAACTGGCATGAAAAAGGCCTTTTAGAAACTATCAAATGTATAAATCATAGAGGTTTTTTTTTAAAACTTATCTCCACTTATAATAACGGTAATATCTATGGTATATGTCTTCTAATGGTTTTACCTCTTTATAAATATTTAGAAAAAAGCATTGTAAAAAAAAGCATTGTAAAGCTATCTATAATTCTTACTCTTTCAAGAACAGTTTGGATAGGTTATATTTTAGCTGATTTTTTTTTCAATTTTTTCATAATCAAAAACAAAAAAAAATCTCTAATAAAATTTTTGATATCTTCAATTTGTTTTATTGTAATCCTTCTCATCTTTGCTAAATTTTATCTTCATAAACCATTTAGTTGGTATTTCGATCCAACTCTCGGCGGAAGACTAGTAGATAAATCTTTTGAAGTGAATTTTTTCTCTAGCTTGCCGTTTGCTCACATAGAAGAAATGGTCTACTTAAGTATTTTTGATACCTTTGGGTTTTTAGGTCTTTTACTTTTTATTATAGGAATATGCTTTTCTCTTTTTAATTATCTTTTTAAAAATATCAATGTAGTTAAATCCCCTATAGATTTGTGCATTTTTTTTGGGCTTTTAACTTATTTGATTATTTCGATTTCAGATTCAGCCACTTTATATCTTCCTGTTATGGCTTTTTACTGGTTTCTATCTTCTTTTTTACAAACAAAGAAACGCATTTTTAATGAATTTTCTTAACTATTTTTTTAGGTAGTCTTTATGAAGTGCCTTCGGATAGAATAGTTATATATTCCCAATAAGAAAATCTCATGTCTCTTTTTTTTCCTGTAATTTCTTTTAATATTTTCAATTTCGAAAATTGAGTAATCAATGTTTTAGCACTCTGAAAAGAAATATCAAGATATTTGGAAACATTTTTGATCGATACATGAGGTTTTTCAAATAAATATTCAAGAAAAGCTATGGCTAAAGGAGTGGCTATTTTTTTTGATATTAATAATTTTCGATGACTATCTGCCAAATTTAAAATTTTCTTAATTGTAAGTAAAGCTGATTCAGATGACCAGATAACACCTTTAAGAAAAAAAATTATCCACTGTTCATAATCACCTTTATCTCTAACTAAATTAAGTCTATCGTAATATTC
>SDBV01002663.1_pt1 | contig 26637 bp, 26 predicted proteins | sample 2277081 | NCBI WGS metagenome assembly SDBV01 (sample SAMN10402039, study PRJNA504765) | marine sediment metagenome | isolation source: marine sediment core GS10_PC15, 223 cmbsf | place: Arctic Ocean: Southern Knipovich Ridge | collected 2010 | reverse complement strand
TGAAACCTTTATCTCTTAATTACCTCAATCCCTCTAATGCTCGTTTACTTTAGACGCCCTTTCCGAAAGCGGATTGCAAAAGTAATACTTTATTCACTCTTTGCAATATTTATTGCCTGAAAAAGTTGGGTTATTTCGCATCTGATTAGATCATAACACTTTAGGCTGCATTTGAATAACAGGCACACAAACAAAATAAATTAAAATGCCTTTTTGGGCATCTCTAATAATTCTATTTTGTTTCCCAACTTGTTCTTTTTTCCAGCTATAGCGTTATCAAAATACTCATTTAGCGATGCTAAACTCCGTTTTTGACGTCTTGTTTCTGAAAAATATACCTGCGTTGGTATTCCAAAACGAATTAATAGAGGCGCCCTTTAGTTAGTGAAGTGTCATTTTAACTCTTAAGAAGAATGCGAAAGGTTGTGCCTTCGTTGAGTTCCGTATTGCGCACAAAAATCTTTCCTTCATGATTCTTTTCTATGATTCTTTTTACTAATGTAAGCCCAAGTCCCCATCCACGAGTTTTAGTGGTATAGCCTGGCAGGAAAACATCTTTAATCTTTGATTTATGAATGCCCTTTCCGGTATCAGAAATGTCAATAATGACTTTGTCATCAATAGACCTTTTAATTTTGATATCTATTTTACCTACTCCACTCATGGAATCCACGGCATTTTTACATATATTTTCTATAACCCAATCAAATAATGGCTTATTAATTCTTGCTCTAATATCTGCTGGCTTTGCGGAAAGATTTATTATGACTTTTTTTGAAACACGTTTTTTGAGGTAAGATATTGTCGCTTCCACACAGGCAGGAACATTTTCATAATTTAATACCGGTATACTTCCTATATTAGAAAATCGAGCAGTGATCATCTCAAGGCGATGAATATCTTTTTCGAGTTCTTCGATGATCTCCTTATCCTTTAATGCCTCATCTTCCTTTAAATACTCGACCCAAGCCATCAGTGATGATATCGGGGTGCCCAGCTGGTGAGCAGTTTCTTTTGCCAATCCTACCCATACCCTATTTTGTTCTGCTGACTTGGAATAATTGAAAGCTACGTAAGCTATAATTCCAAAGATTGCTATAACTGATAATTGAACTAGCGGATAATACTCAAGTCGGTTGAGAAGTACGGAATTTTTGTAATATACATATTGATAATCAAAAACTTCACCTTTTTCATCTCTAAATTGAATTTCAAATGGTTCATATTCCAGTTTCATTTCTTCTAAAATTCCCTTAAGGTATTCATCTTTTTCATCATCGCTTAGAGAAAGATCAATATCGATATTTTTTGTGTCAAGAACTTGTCCAATTCCATTAGTTTGTATTACTGGAATTGAGTTGTCGGGATACATCACCTCCTGAACAAAGAAAGCCAATACATCTGGATTCTGGTTCTTTACTGTAAACTCTAAAGATTTGGCATAAAGTTGAATAATTCCGAGCTCTCTTTCTTTCAATTGCTCTACTATAATCCTGGTAAAGTAAACCGATGCCAATGCAATTACAAAAGCTATAGATACTACTATAAGGTTAATTGTGGATCTTCGTTTTATAAGATCCAAACTTTTATGTGACAGATTCTGACTATCTTTTGCCATTATCGAACGATGCTATAATCAATTATATTAGTGTATTCTACTTCTTGTATTGTCCAAATTTAATCCGGCAAAACAAAAAAGCCGCTTAAAAGCGGCTTTAAATTTATTGTTTTTTATCATTTACCAACCCATACCATAATATATTTCCTTATCATCATCACTATATTTTCCTTTAATTAAGATTCCTTCACCGGAACTATTCCTTAATAATGCTCTTAGTTCGTTCACATCTTTAACTTTCCTTTTATTTATTGATGTAATTAAGAATCCATCATTGACACCGGCATTTTTCCACTTGCCTTGTCCAATATTTTCTATAACAACTCCATCTTCTACTCCATACGCTTCAATTTCTTCTTCGGTTGCATTTCTAAAAGAAGCTCCTTCTATTTTATAGGAGTCATCTTTTTTGACGATTTTAATTTCATTATCCAGATTCTTGAGCTTGGCAGAAATCGTTTTAATTTCTCCATCTCTTTTATACGTAACATCGATTTTATCTCCAGGACGATGCCTGGCAACCAAATCCTGTAATTCGGCAACATTAGCTACTTCTGTATTATTGATTTCTAGTATGACATCCCCTTTTTCGAGACCGGCTTCTTCTGCTGCACTATTTTCATTTACAGAATTTACATATACTCCTTTTAACTCATCAATATCATCCTCTAGGCGTGGATCATTTACATTTACGATCACAATCCCTAATACAGCTCTTTGAACTATTCCATGCTCAATGAGATCTTCTACCACTTTCTTGACCAATGAAACAGGCACTGCAAATGAATATCCTGCATAAGATCCTGTCGGCGTTGCAATGGCAGTATTTATACCTATCAACTCCCCTTTAAGATTTACCAATGCCCCTCCACTATTTCCCGGATTAACAGCAGCATCAGTCTGGATAAATGATTCAATACCATATTTTTCTCTTAATATTCCGATGTTTCTGCCTTTTGCACTTACGATACCTGCAGTTACTGTTGAGGTCAATTCAAATGGATTGCCAACTGCCAAAACCCATTCACCAACTCTTACCAGATCGGAATTTCCAAAGTTTATAAATGGCAAATCCTTTTCGTCAATTTTAATAACAGCAATATCTGTATTTGGGTCGGTGCCAATCAAGGTAGCTTTATACGTTCTATTGTCATTTAATGCAACTTCAATTTCGTTGGCGTCAGCTATCACATGGTTATTTGTTACGATATATCCTTTATCAGAAATAATGACACCCGATCCGGAACTTTGCTGTGGCCTTTGTTGCCCTCGGTTATCCCTTGGGTTACCAAAATAATCCCGAAACATATCATCAAAAGGAGTCCCGTGTGGACTTCTACCTGAAGAAGAGCTAAACGTTGACTTAATATGTACCACTCTTGGTGTGACCAATTCCGCTGCATACACAAAATTGAGCCCTGCCGGGACAATAAAAGAAGAATCATTTAGATAATTTGTAAACTTCACATTACTATTCAGTGGAGACTGCATATTAGAAGGATTCTCCTTCTCAAATAATTTATACCCTCCAAGCGCCACAATGCCTCCAAATAGTGAGGCAAATAATAGTCCGACCATTAACTGTCTTCTATTCATTTCCTTTATATTTTAATTAAAATTCAAATTTACCATTTACTTTAATAAGTCCGTTTACTAGTAACGAGTTATTCCTGGAATTGATTCCTTTTTAACATTTTTTAACAAAAAAGCGTTCTTCATTGGCAAAAAGAGATCGCCAACTTTCAACATTATTGCTAATACAAATAGGATTAGTATATGGTTAGTTCATGATTTCGCAGACTCTTTTATCATTTGCACACCTATGCATTAGAATAAGTAAGAGGGATGAAGGTGTTTTCCGGAAAAAACATTTGAATCCCCGTTTTGAATTAAAAATATAAGAACGTATCTTTGTGACCCATTTTCAAAATGGCATTAACAATTTAATTAATTTAAGTAAAAATTTAGTGGAATCTATTAGTTACAAGACGCAGTATGCTAACAAAACTACCGTTGACAGGGGTTGGGTAGTGATAGATGCAAATGCGCAAATTTTAGGACGTCTTGCCAGCCAGGTTGCTCGAATTATCAGAGGTAAGCACAAGGCCAGCTACACCCCCCATGTAGACTGTGGTGACAGAGTGATTGTCATCAACGCGGACAAAATCAGATTAACTGGTAAAAAGTGGGACAATAAGCAGTATGTTAGACATAGTGGTTACCCAGGAGGGCAAAGAGTTGCAACACCAAAGCAATTGAAAGCCAAATCGGCCTCATTGATTGTAGAACATGCAGTCAGAGGTATGCTACCTAAAAATCGTTTAGGTAGAAAGCTGTTTAAAAATTTATACGTTTACAACGATGGAGAGCATCAACATGAAGCGCAAAATCCAAAGGAAATAAAATTGTAAGATGGAAGTTATTAACAAAATAGGAAGAAGAAAGACCTCTGTTGCAAGGTTATACCTCAATGCAGGCAATGGTAATATTTCCATCAACGGCAGAACGCTAGAAGATTATTTCCCACTTGAAATTCACAAAATTATCATTAAACAACCATTGGTATTAGTTGAAGCTGATGGCAAATTTGATTTAAAAGTGAATGTGAATGGTGGCGGATTTAAAGGCCAGGCTGAAGCAATAAGATTGGCTGTTTCAAGAGCGCTTTGTGAATTGGATCCGGAAAACCGACCTCCTTTGAAAAAGGAAGGATTTCTTACCAGAGACCCAAGAATGGTAGAAAGGAAGAAATTCGGAAGAAGAAAAGCGAGAAAGAAATTCCAATTCAGTAAACGTTAATTTTAAAACAATGAGTAAAATAAAATATAATGACTTACTAGATGCCGGAGTTCATTTCGGGCACCTTACCAGGAAGTGGGATCCAAAAATTGCTCCCTATATCTTCATGGAGAGGAACGGAATTCACATCATAGATCTAAATAAAACTATTGTATGCCTTGAAGAGGCAGCAGCGTACGTTCAGAGTATTGTAAGATCCGGGAGAAAAATAATGTTTGTTGCCACTAAAAAGCAGGCAAAAGACATCGTAGCAGAGCAGGCCAGGCAATTAAGAATGCCTTACGTAACTGAAAGATGGTTAGGAGGTATGCTTACTAATTTCGCTACAATTAGAAAGTCGCTTAAGAAAATGTCATCGATGGAAAAATTGATGAAAGATGAGGCTTATCTGAACCTTGCAAAAAGGGAACGGTTGATGATATCAAGGGAAAAAGGGAAACTTGAAAAAGTGCTTGGTGGTATTGCTGACCTTACAAGGTTGCCGGCAGCATTATTTGTTGTGGACATCAAAAGAGAGCACATCGCGATCAAGGAAGCCAAAAAGTTGAATATCCCCGTTATCGCAATGGTAGATACCAACTCCAATCCTGAATTGGTAGATGTGCCAATTCCGTCAAACGATGATGCCTGGAAATCAATTCAATTGATTACACAGTATATCACCAAAGCGATTGATGAAGGATTGATGGTAAGAAAGAAGGATAAAGACGATGCGAAATTGGCCGAAGAAGAAAAAGCCAAGCGCGAAGTTGATGAGGTTAAAACCAAAGACGAAGCGTAGTCATCGCATAAAAAGTTATTAATATAAATTGAGCATCGGATAATTATACCGGTGTTCAATTTTTTTTATAAAAATCTTGAAATTTTAAATACAATAAAAAAATGGCAATTACAGCACAAGAAGTAAATAAACTTCGAAAAATGACCGGTGCAGGCATGATGGATTGCAAAAAAGCGCTTGTAGAGTCTGATGGGGATATTGAAAAGGCAATTGACTTTCTGAGAAAAAAAGGTCAGAAAGTTTCTGAAAAAAGAGCTGATCGTCAGACCAAAGAAGGATCTGTTTTTGTTGAGACGAATGAGGACAATACAGCCGCAGTAGTAATAGCGCTAGGTTGCGAAACTGATTTTGTTGCTAAAAATGATGACTTTCAAAATCTGGGAAAAGAAATATTAGCAATTGCTTATGATGCACAGCCAGGAACTGTTGAAGAATTAAAAACATTGAAAAGTGGTGACATTACCTTAGGTGATAAAGTTACTGAACTGATAGGGAAAATTGGTGAAAAAATTGACATTGTCGGTTATGAGATCCTTGAAGGAGAAAAAGTTGTTCCTTATATCCATGGTGGTAAACTGTGTGTATTAGTTTCTCTGAAAGAAACCGGTGGCGCTGATGTAATAGAGGCAGGCAGAGATGTGGCGATGCAAATTGCTGCCATGCGACCTGTAGCTGTCGATAAAGATGGCGTGGATGCTACTGTAATCGAGAAAGAATTGAACATTGGCAGGGAACAAGCCAAGGCAGAAGGCAAGCCAGAGAATATTATAGAAAAAATTGCTGAAGGAAAACTGAATAAATTCTATAAAGATAATACTTTATTGAATCAGCCTTTTGTAAAAGATAACTCTATGAACGTTGCTAAATATCTTGACACAGTTAGCAAAGGTTTAACGGTAGAAACTTTCAAAAGAATTTCCGTAAGCTAATAATATCATAATAGTTAATATGAATTAGCTTCAATCCACTTGGGTTGGAGCTTTTTTTATGACCGGTCGAAACCAAATATAAGGACATAAACAGCTATCGAACCCAGGCCATAAGCCATTAGTATCATATCCAATTCTGCAGGTGTTGGATTATCTATTAAGCTGAATTTTATTAGGTAGAAAATCACACATGAAATCGCCGACCACATCCAAATCCGAATAGGCAGGGATCTATTAAAAAAGAATAAATTTTTCCAGTTATCTTTCAAAGCAACTCATTTAGAAAGTTAATTTTTTCCTGCTGTAATGATAACCAGAAATAACTTATGAAAAAAAATGATGGCACAAATTTGCCGATTCAAATAAGCTAAACAGGAATTATGACAGATATTTTTTCGCCTTATCAGGAACAAAAATAGTAAGGCAATCGTGTACAATTTATTTGGTTACAGTTCTTTAGGGTCTGCTCAAAAATAAATTGCTATTTTGAAAAATAAGTATGCCGCAGATTTGGAATGTTTTTTTATTCAAAACCACAACAATAGCGGGTTATTGTGAGGATTTTGGAGGATAAAATATTTCAAAGATGTGGTGTAATTATACATCATAAATGAAATTTATTTTTGAGCACACCTTAGTTTAAATGAAGATAACATTGGTTAATGATCTTACTTTTCAGATCATTATAATCCGTAGATCGAATACTATAATCATCAACATCGGAATAAGTAACCAAGGTAGGAAGTAAGGGATGATCAAGTCCGGTTAAACCAATAATTTTAGGTGAACAACCATTGTATTCGCTAGCAAGTTTAAGGGATTTTGAGAGCTCAAAACCATTAACGACTGGTAAATTAAGATCAACTAAGATCAAATCGTAATTAAACTCCTCTACCCTATTCAATGCATCTTCGCCTGAGGCGCAAATATCTAATTTATCGCCCAGATTTTGGAGGCTTTTAGCAATAACAAACTGAGATGCCATATCATCATCAATCAATAAAATTTTAATGGCCTTCACTTCCTCCAAAAACGTAAAAATAGATTTCTCCCTGATCATATCAGTTTCTTTGCTCTCATTAAGCCAACTATAATGCCATATAAAATTTAAATATAAAAAGACTGTGCAGATCATTCTATAAGCTTTTTCACTATTTCTTCATGTACAATGCTTTCTCATTATAGGAAAATAAACACCCTTATTCCCATATTGGGAATAAGTTAAATTTGCATTTATCGACTTCCATATTTTTTTGATTAGATCAATAATCAATTTTGCTTACCCATCGAACTATCATTTGTATAATGCCGAAAAAATTAAATTATTATTTAAATTGACCACTTGAATAAACTTAATAAATATTTTTATAATGAAAAGAAGATTGATCTTCATACTACTGGCATTTTTTCTTCTCAATCCAGATTCCTATGCACAAGAAATAGAAATTGCGAGGATAACTGTCAAGGCCGGGAAATATAACCGTGAAAACACAATGGTAAGCGCCACTTTAGATGGAATAGATTTGGACCTGGCAAATAGCGATTTGATTTTATACGAAATTGAGCATGACAATCAAAAGAATGTTGAATCTCAATTGGACATGAGCGCCGGCCCAAAATTGTGGTGGAAAATCAATAATAAATTGTTAGCCGGAAAATCAATAACATATTCTCTTAAAAAAACAAAAAAAACAAAGCCCTCAAAATCCTCAGAGATTGAAGTAATAAAAGAAAAAGGGAACCTGATCATAAAATCGAATGGGAAAAATATACTTCAATACAACTTCAAAGAAGCTCCCTTACCGGCCGGCGTTCCTGACATTTACAACAGAGCAGGCTATATTCACCCCCTTTGGTCTCCAAAGGGTGAAGTGCTGACAAGGATTCAACCACCAGACCATTATCATCACGTAGGTATCTGGAATCCATGGACACATACAGAATATAAAGGAAAAGTGATTGATTTCTGGAATTTGAACAAAGGTGAAGGGACAGTAAAGCCATCGTCAATTATATCTACCACCTCAAATAATTTGTATGGGGGATTCAAAGTACTTCATGATCATCTTGATTTGAACGGAATGACGCCGGAAGGAAAGGAAGTCGCTCTTAAAGAAGAATGGAATGTCAGAGTGTGGAATATTGCCGATGATGCCTGGTTGATTGATTTTGTCTCGACAATGAACTGTGCCACCGACAGCGCCTTGACCATTACGGAATACAGATACCAGGGGTTTGGCTTCAGAGCTACTGAAAAGTGGGACGATAAAACTGCCAGCTTAATTACTTCAGAAGGAAAAGATAAAGGAGATGGAAATTCTACCAGGGCAAGATGGTGTGATGTAAATGGAATATCTGAGTTTGGAACTTCCGGCGTATTATTTATTACCCATCCATCAAATTATAATTATCCTGAACCAATCAGAATTTGGCCGGTCGGCGCCAATAAAGGAAAAGAAAATGTATTTTTTAATTTTAATCCAACTATGGATCGAGACTGGGTACTGGAACCCGGAAATGATTATCAATTAAAATATAGAATGTACGTCTATGATGGAAAAATTGATAAAACAAAAGCAGAACGCTTATGGCAGGATTTTGCTTATCCGCCAAAGGTAATTCTCCATGTCATTGAGTAAGTAAAATAATAAAATCAAAAGTTGTAAATAATAAATTGAAAGAAATGAAAAGTCGCAGGAAATTTTTGAAATCGTCTATAATCGGTGCATCCGCAGCATTTGCAGCGCCGACCATCGTACCCTCCTCTGTTTTTGGTAAAAATGCACCCAGCAACAAAATAAACGTTGGCCAAATTGGTTGTGGACGAATTGCCAGAGCCCATGATTTACCGGGCACCATGCAGCATGACGTTAGCAGGATTGTTGCCGTTTCTGATCTGGACAGTAACAGGATGAAGGATGGGAAAAAACTAGTTGAAAATTATTATAAAAAAAAGAAAGGTAGTGGCAAAGCAGTCGACGTCAAAATGTATGGAGACTATAAAGAGATGCTGCTCGATAAAGATATTGATGCGGTAATTATAAGTACCCCGGATCATTGGCATTCGCAGCCTGCCTTGGAGGCAGCTCTTGCTGGAAAAGATATATATTTACAAAAACCAACCTCCCTAACAATTACGGAAGGAAGGTTGCTTAGCGATATTGTTCAAAAGCAGGATGTTATTTTGCAAGTAGGCACGCAGCAACGATCCTCACCACAATTTAGAATTGCTGCTGAGTTAGTTCGAAATGGCCGAATCGGAAAAATTCATACCGTAAAAGTTGGCTTACCGGGCGATCCTTCGGGTCCGGATGCTGCCGAAATGCCTGTTCCAAAAAATCTGAATTATAATATGTGGCTAGGTTCCACACCGGAAGTTCCTTACACAGAAATTGGCGTTCATCCTCAAAAGGGTTATAGCCGCCCGGGTTGGTTGAGGCTTGAGCAATATGGAGCCGGAATGATTACGGGATGGGGACAACATCATTATGATTCCGCCGCCTGGGGTATGGACACCGAATTCACAGGTCCGATTTCGGTGGAGGCAGTGGCACAATTTCCTAAATCCGGATTGTGGAATGTACATGGTGATTTTATGGTAAAACAAGAATATGAAAATGGCATTACTACCTATACCAGTGGTGGCTTTACCAATGGAATCAGGTATGAAGGTGAGGACGGTTGGATATTTGTGTCAAGAGGAAATTACGTGGCTTCGGCAAGTGATCCGGCCGATCAGGCCAAAAGCGCTAAAGCGTTGGATGCAAGTGATCCTGCGATCCTGAGATCAGTAATCAAAGAAAATGAGATTCATTTATACAAAAGTGATGAGCAACATGGGAACTGGCTTGACTGCATAAAAACCCGTAAGCAACCCATTTCACCAATTGAAATCGGTCATAGAGCTTGTTCTGTTTGTTTGGTAAGTCATATTGCCATGAAGATTCCGGGAGTATTGAAATGGGATCCTAAAAAGGAAAAATTTATTGATAATGATGAGGCAAATTCCATGCTTTCAAGACCTCAACGCGCTCCGTATGGCACTGGTAATGTAAAGGTTTAGCAAGGTATAGTTGTAATCAACTTATAAAAGGCTTGGATCTGATTTTGATTCAAGCCTTTTTTCAGTATAATAATTATCTCCGAAACTTGAGTTAATAATTAAAATTATTAATAAACTGCCCTTCCGAATCAATTGCCTTGTATAACTTTTTCTTTTAGACGCCAATAATATATCTTAGTGGCATTATCTGTTGATTTTATGAGAGAAGATTATTTAAGCGGAGAACCATCCGATTTGAACCCTGTTGACAAAGAGTTCGAAAAAGCGCTCAGACCACAAACTTTTAAAGATTTTTTTGGTCAGGAAAAGGTAATTGAAAATATAAAAATATTTGTTCAGGCGGCAAAAAACAGGAATGAACCACTTGACCATGTGTTGCTGCACGGCCCTCCGGGACTAGGGAAAACAACACTTTCTCATATAATATCCAACGAAATGAACTCAAACCTGAAATTGACTTCAGGGCCTGTTTTGGATAAACCCGGGGATCTGGCAGGATTGCTTACCAATCTTGATACAGGAGACGTTTTGTTCATTGATGAAATTCATAGATTGAATCCCGTGGTGGAAGAATACCTTTATTCGGCCATGGAGGATTATAAAATTGATATCATGCTGGATTCCGGGCCAAATGCCAGATCAGTTCAAATCAGTCTCAATCCCTTTACAATGATTGGAGCTACAACGAGAGCAGGTTTGCTGACTTCCCCTTTGCGCTCCAGGTTTGGAATCAATTCAAGATTGGAATATTATAATGCAGAACTGCTGACAAAAATTGTTCATCGATCCGCAGATATTCTTAACTGTCCAATAAATGATAATGCGGCTATTGAGATCGCAAAAAGAAGCCGGGGCACGCCACGAATCGTTAACAATTTGCTTCGTCGCACCAGGGATTTTGCGGAAATTAAAGGTGACGGAACCATTACAATAGAAATTGCAGAAATGGCATTGCGTGCGCTTAATGTCGATCAGCATGGCCTGGACGAAATGGATAATCGAATACTGCGAACCATCATTGAAAAATTTAGTGGTGGGCCGGTAGGTATTTCAACCATTGCGACGGCATGTGGCGAAGAAGGCGAAACGATTGAAGAAGTTTACGAGCCCTTTCTGATTCAGGAAGGTTATATCAAACGGACTTCCAGAGGAAGGGAAACCACCGCTTTAGCATATAAACATCTCGGTCTGGAAATGCCCGGAAAAACAGGAAGTCTTTTTGCCTGATCGTGAAATTCTCTTCAAAAGAAAGACACACACAGCTCATAAAGCAGAAAGCCATAGCTCTTGGCTTTGACTACTGTGGCATTTCAAAAGCAGAAAAGCTTGATAAAGAGGAAGCCAATCTGGAAACATGGCTTTCCAAAGGTTATCATGGCAAAATGTCCTATATGGAAAATCATTTTGACAAGAGGCTTGATCCTACAAAATTAGTCGCAGGAGCAAAATCAGTGATAACACTATTATATAACTACTTTCCCGGGCCTGAGGAGGAAATACCGTCAACCTACAAATTTGCTAAATACGCATACGGTAAAGATTATCATTTTGTTGTAAAGAATAAGCTAAAGTCATTTTTTAGTTTTTTACAAAAAGAAATCGGAGAAATAAGTGGGCGTGTGTTCGTTGATTCAGCGCCTGTTATGGAAAGACAGTGGGCTGCCAAAAGTGGTGTCGGCTGGCTGGGAAAAAACACGCTGCTGATCAACAAAAATCATGGGAGTTTCTTTTTTCTGGCTGAGCTTATCCTTGATTTGGAGCTGGAATACGATGGGCCAATCAAAGATTATTGCGGGACCTGCACTAAATGTCTTGACGCCTGCCCAACCGGTGCATTAACTGAAACACAAATTCTTGACGCCAGCAAATGCATTTCTTATTTAACCATTGAGTTAAAAGATGCGATACCTTCAGAATTCAAAGGCAAATATGAAAATTGGGTATTTGGCTGTGACATTTGTCAGGACGTTTGTCCCTGGAATCGCTTTTCAAAAAAACATACCGAACCCGAATTTAAAAAATCCAAAGGTGTGGAAACACTGATAGCTGAGGGGTGGGTTGAGTTTACAGAGGAAGTTTTCAGAAAACTTTTTAAAGACTCCCCAATAAAACGGACCAAATACCAGGGATTGAAGCGGAATATAGATTTTATAACTAAAAAACCCCGCTAATAAAAGCAGGGTTTTAAATTAAATTTAATGTACCTGAGAAAGCCGAAAGCATCGATTTATAAGCGTGCTGTACAGCTTCCCAAACATTTCATAGCACCATTTTTTGAGTTCGTTAATTTCACCGGGAACCAACAGTTTAATGGCTTTCTTCAATTCCTTCTCAAATAATTGAGCATCGAAACTAACTTTTGTCAAAATCTCTTTGGTGTATTTCAGCATAGGAAAATTTGGTTAAGGTGAATACTAAATTTAATTAATTTTTTGGATATTTTTACATCTCATTTATTCAATTTTCAATTTAATTTCCTCTTATCATACCTTTCTGATAAATTTGCATACTTAAAAGATAAGCCGATACCATTATCACTTATAAAAAAATATGCCAGGAAAACACATTCTAATTATTACTACGATTTTTTTTGGACTTTGTGCTAATATTTATGGACAAAATGCTAAAATAATTTTAGGCCCTGACAATATTGCCTTAAATCAGGCATTTACCATTACCGTAGAGGTGCAAAATAATCGAATTAAGGACATCGGTAATTTCCCGGAATTGGAAGGATTCAACAAAATATCTAAGTCATCTTCTTCTTCAACCAATATTATCAACGGTCAGTATTCGACTACCCAAAGCATTATTCAAAATTACAGACCAACTCAAGAGGGGACCGTTGTTATCAAACCTTTTACCATCGAAGTAAATGGTCAGCTGATCAAATCACCAGGCAAAAGAGTAACCATAGGTCCGGCTTTGCAACAACAAAAAAGATATGATCCATTTTCATATGATCCATTTGAGGAATTTTTTGGGAAAAGACAGCCTCAAGAATTTATTGATATTAAAGGGGATGCATTTCTAGCTTTAACGATTGATAAAAAAGAGGTATTTGTAGGTGAAGGTTTTACGGTTACCCTTGGGGTATATAATTCTTCTAGTAAACCGGATGATATAGATTGGCCTAGAGATATTTCAGAACAATTAGCTGAAATAAAAAAGAAGATCACTCCTTCTAATTGCTGGGAAGAAAATTTCAAAATCAGTAACCTCGGTAGAGAAGATGTTGAAATCAACAATAAACGATATGGACAGTATAAGCTATTTCAGGCTACCTTTTTTCCATTGAATAATGAATCCATTCACTTTCCTGCTATTTCGTTAAATATGATAAAATACAAAGTGGCCAAAAACCCGACTTTTTTCGGTAGGACAAGACAGGCCGATACTAAGGTATTTACATCCAAAGCAAAAACAATTCGCATCAAAGAATTACCTCCTCACCCACTAAAAGATAAAGTACCTGTTGGACGGTATATATTAGGTGAAGAAATTTCTGATGAGCAATTAGAAACAGGGAAAAGTTTTATCTATCATTTCACGGTTAAAGGAGAAGGTAATATTTCAGCAATTAATAATCCAACAGTTAAGGAATCGGAAAATTTCGATTTTTATACGCCAAACATTCGTCAGAATATAAACAGAAGTAATAATAAAGTACGGGGTTCAAAAGACTTTAATTACTATGGTATTCCAAATGAGCCAGGAGAATTTGAATTAGGAGATCAAATATCTCTGATTTATTTCGATCCTTATGAAGAAAAATATGATACCTTAAAATCGAATATAAAAGTTATTGTTACCGGGGAAAGCAAAAAAAATGTGTCCATTTCTTCCAATGATTTGGGTTCATTTTATAATATGATTGACATAGAAAACAATAAATTGGAAAGTATAAACAAAAAGGGCATTGTGAAACTGATTGGGAACATTTTTATTTTGATGATGATAGGACTCACATTGTTTTTTATTTTTAGAAAATAATGGGAAACACTTACGGAAAAAAATTCAAGATCACCACATTTGGTGAATCTCACGGAAAGGCAATCGGTGTTACAATTGATGGATGTCCTGCCGGATTGGAAATTGACGAAGATTTTATACAAAGTGAGTTAGACCGGCGCAAACCAGGCCAATCAAAAATAACAACCCAAAGAAAGGAAGGGGATAAAGCTGAGATCCTATCGGGGATATTTGAAGGAAAATCAACCGGCACGCCAATCACAATCGTCATTTATAACGAAGATCAAAAAAGCAAAGATTATACCCATATAGCCGATACCTTCAGACCATCGCATGCAGATTATACGTATTGGAAAAAATACGGTATTCGGGATTATCGCGGGGGAGGCAGAAGCTCCGCCAGGGAAACTGCCGCAAGAGTAGCCGCAGGAGCAATCGCAAAAATGATCCTAAAGCAAATTCATGTAGAAATCAATGCTTATGTTTCGCAAGCTGGAAATATAAAGCTGAATAAATCCTATCCTGAACTTGACCTCACAAAGACTGAAAGCAATATCGTAAGGTGCCCTGATGAAAAGGTTGCCAATGAAATGATCGAATTAATTGATCAGACCAGAAAAAATCAGGATACAATTGGCGGGGTTGTTTCTTGTGTAATCAAAGGAACTCCCGTTGGTCTGGGTGAACCAGTTTTTGATCGACTTCACGCAGAATTGGGCAAGGCGATGCTCAGCATCAATGCCGTAAAAGGATTTGAATATGGCAGTGGCTTTGAGGGAGTCAGAATGCTCGGATCAGAGCATAATGACCTCTTCGAAATCCAAAATGGTAAAGTCGTCACTAAAACCAATTATTCAGGTGGCATCCAGGGCGGTATATCAAACGGACAAGACATATATTTCAATGTGGCATTTAAACCTGTAGCAACGATCATGAAGGATCAGGAAAGTATAGATAAAAATGGAAACAAAGTCATTGTATCAGGGAAAGGGAGACATGATCCTTGTGTAGTGCCAAGGGCTGTGCCCATTGTTGAAGCGATGGCTGCTTTAGTGATTGCAGACTTTTATTTGTTGGATAAGGGGACTAAATTATAATGGTTTTCTGTGTCTATGGTTTACTTTACAGAATCCAAATATAACGTGTCCGGGGATGGATCTTGTTCATGAGGCCATGTCTACTGATTTTGAATTAATTATATTTGATTAGCAAAATACGCTCAAATAAATTTCATTGACATAAAATTACCATATTGGTAACTTTTCCATATTTTTGTCGTAATTAATAGGCAATCAATACGGGTTTTTGCAAAAAAGATACTTCTGGAATTTTGGGAGAAGCACAATGACTCTGAAGAACAGCTTAAAACCTGGTACAAAGAAGTTTCAAAAGCTAATTGGCAAACTCCTGCTGACATAAAATCAGAATATGCAAAAGCAAGTATATTAAAAAATGGGAGAGCTGTTTTTAATATTTGCGGAAACAAGTACAGGCTTATTATAGATATTAATTACAAAAGACAATGGTGCTTTGTTCGCTTTATTGGAACGCATAATGATTATGACAAAGTTGATGCAGAAAAAATATAAAAGCTATGGACGTTAAAGTTTTAAAAACAGAAAAGGATTATAATCAATATTTAAAAAGGTTTGAAGAAATATTTCATGCTCCCGTTAATTCAAAAGAAGGAGATGAAGCTGAACTTTTATCCTTGCTGATAGAAAAATACGAGGAAGAACACTATCCTATTGATGCTCCCGATCCAATTGAGTCAATTAAATTCAGGATGGAACAGATGGATATGTCAAAAAAGGAATTAGCTCAAATAATAGGATACAAAAGCAGGGTTTCAGAAATTCTTAGCCGAAAAAGAAAATTGACTCTGAATATGATTCGAAATTTACATGAAAAATTAAACATCCCGTACGAAGCCCTAATCGCGAATTATTGATAGTACACTTTGCTAATAACAGTTTGACAACTTTGTGGTTTATGGATTGAAAAACATTGGTGGATATTAGAACATTTATTTGACTTACCGGATAATTCGTATTTTTAAACAAATATTTAAAGATGACTGAGCAGGCCATATTAGGAAATATTAAAAATGTCATTCGCGAGCGCGATCCAAAAGCTGAGGCTTTTCTATTCGGTTCTCGTGTAAGAGGAGATTTCAAACATGATTCTGATTGGGATATACTAATTTTGGTTGATAATCCAATTGTCACAAATGAATTGGATGATTGGTTCAGGGATAAACTTTACGATATTGAATTAGATTCAGGTCAAATTATTTCTACAATTATCTATTCTAAATCATATTGGAAAAACAAGCTAAAGTACACTCCTTTATATAAAAATGTCACTAAGGAAGGTTTGAAATTATGATAATCTATAATTATTTCTTGAATTAATCCGACTAAAACCCACAACAATCTATGGCTAAAAAAAGACTTCCTCTCCATACCAAAATAATGCTCGGATTAGTACTCGGTTTGCTTTTTGGCTTGCTGTGCATTTTTACCGGAGTTCCAGGCATCTGGGTTATACATTACATTAAGCCATTCGGAACCATTTTTGTTAATGCCTTAAAAATGGTGGCCATGCCTTTGATCCTGGCAAGCCTTATTGTCGGCGTATCAAATTTGGGGGACATCTCAAAGCTTTCGAGAATGGGAGGCAAAACAATTGGCATTTATCTGCTTACGACTATCCTTGCCACTACGATTGGCCTTGCCATTGTGAATATAATACAACCGGGAAAAATCATAACCGAGGAAACCAGGACCGAGCTAATGGGTATGTTCGAACAGGATGCTGTTCAGAAAACTGATGTAGCAAAACAATTAAAAGATGAAGGCCCGTTGCAACCTCTGATAAACATCATTCCTGATAATTTGGTTAGCGCGGCATCAGAGAATTCCAATATGTTGCAAATTGTATTCTTTGCCATACTTTTTGGAATAGCGCTTCTGCAAATAAAATCGGAAAAGAAAAACATAGTCATTGGTTTTTTCGAAGGTCTGAACGATGTAATTATCAAGATCATCCATTATATTATGATGATCGCCCCCTATGGCGTTTTTGCACTTATTTCTACACTGATTGTTGAGATAGCAGGAAATGATCCTTCAAAAGCGCTTGAAATACTTAGCGCTTTGATGCTGTATGCCCTTACGGTTGTTATTGGTTTATTGATTATGATCTTGATTGTTTATCCTTCCATTTTAAAACTTTTTACAAAAGTTAGCTACAAAGAATTTTTCAAAGGTATCCGTGACGCTCAGTTGCTGGGTTTTAGCACGAGCAGCAGCTCTGCCACACTTCCGGTGACCATGGAAAGTGTAGAAAAAAATCTTAACGTCTCTGAAGAGGTAAGCAGCTTCGTATTGCCTCTGGGGGCCACCATAAATATGGATGGCACAAGCTTATATCAAAGTGTGGCTGCGGTATTCATTGCCCATGCCATGGGATTAGAGCTTTCGTTAACAAGTCAGTTGGCGATTGTGCTCACCGCTGTTCTCGCTTCTATTGGCTCGGCGGGTGTGCCGGGCGCAGGTATGGTGATGCTTGTGATTGTCCTGGAAGCTGCGGGAATTCCTGCCGCCGGCCTGGCATTGATTGTTGCGCCGGATCGTCCACTTGATATGTTGAGAACTGTTGTTAATATAACCGGCGATGCAACGGTAGCTATGACAGTCGCCAGCACAGAAGGCGAACAAGTTGGGATGAAAAGAGTTAATATAGAAAACGATAATTAGTCTATGGAAGATAAATCAATAAATATATACTTAGAGGCAAATCCAAATCCCAATTCCTTAAAATTTGTAGTGGATCACATGTTGGTTGAACCAGGTCAAAATTATGATTTCCCGGATTTGGAAAGTGCAAAGCATGCCCCATTGGCGGCAGAGTTATTTTCATTTACTTATGTGAAACGAGTTTTTTACATGAGCAATTTCATTACAGTTACCAAAGATGAAGACAAACAATGGATGGAAATACAGGATGAGGTGAAAGAACATATTAAAAACTACCTTCAATCCGGGAAAGCCATTTTGGATCATTCTGCCCTTGAAACCAAGGTAGAAGAAACGGATATGGATATTAAAATAAAAAGTCTTCTCGATGAATATGTGAAACCGGCTGTCGAACAGGATGGAGGAGCAATAGAATATAGATCATTTGAAGATGGCGTAGTAAAAGTATTTTTGCAAGGCGCATGCAGTGGCTGCCCTTCTTCTCTGGTAACGCTAAAATCCGGAATCGAAAACCTGCTGAAATCCATGATCCCCGAAGTGAAAACTGTAGAAGCTGAGCCGGTATAATCCTAACCCTGCAAGCCAGAAAAATGACTTTAGTAATGCTTAAAGAGCGTGTCTCAAGTTTATATCAACCGTACGGGTTTATTTACCATTCAATAAGGAATGTTCCCCGAAACAAAACGGTAGTTTCACAAATATGTAAGGTATCTTCTGCATATATGATGCGCATGCATAATGTAATCGTTGCGCATCGTTAAAATATTTCACGCGCGTCATTTTATATTTTGATGCGCGTCAATTCTATATTTCACGCGCGTCAATTATATATTCGAGGCGCGTCAATTTCTCAAAACATTGTTATGTGTTTACCAGGTGATAAGCATTTGGAGCGTAACACTACAGGCAGTCTACTGACACATATAATGGAGAACAAATGCAATGACCTGTCTGCCATAAACTCAGCAATCAGTAAATCAGTCATTTTCTGTAAAAAAGGAATGTTGCCTGCCTACCGTCGAGGCAGGGAATATGGGAATGTTGCTTGTCTGTATTTTACAGTATTTCCTGTTTTGTAATAAAAAGTTGAATAATTGGCTTGCAGTTCCAATAATCGAATCCTCAACAATTCTGCATCCTATAATTTGTCAAGTTTATCTCAAACCAATAAAATGGTCAAATTTCCATCCTCCACAGAGGCATGGTCATACATCTTGGGCCTCCCAACCCCCTGGACAATTCAGAAGAACTTGTTTCCAGCACATCGACTCCCGCTTCTCGCAATGCCCGGTTGGTGAATTTATTTCTATTATAAGAAATAACTCTTCTTGGGCTAATTGCAAAAACATTTGCCCCATCGTACCATTGTTCACGTGAAGAAAAGTCCGGATTCCCATCGCCGGTTTCAACTATTTCCAGATAAGCAATTTCTTTCTTTAATACCGATATTATTGATTCATTAACACATTCCTTATTTAATATTATATCGCCATATTCATCTTCGTCTTCTTTTCTATACACACAAGTTTGAAGCAATGAATTCATCGCATCGGGATAGGTAACGATTAAGTTTTCATCAATAATAGTGAATACCGTATCCAAATGCATAAAATTTCGCTTGGAAGGAAGCTCTACCTGGTACACTCGTTCCACCGTTGATTGATTGAGAATTTGCCCGGCGATCAATTCAATAGCCTTTTCATCCGTTCGTTCCGAACATCCGATGGCAAGGGCTTTATCGGAAAGTACAATAATATCCCCACCTTCTACTGTAGGAATATTTGCATTAGAACCCTTGGATGGATAAATGGGATTAAATGTTTCCTTAAAATCAGGATGATTCTCAAAAATAGTTTTTAAAAGATTTGACTCCCCTTGCCTTCCGGAAAATTTCATATGGCTGCAAATCACTCCATCCTGAACGACTGCTGCAGGATCTCTCATAAAATAAAGGTTTGGACTGGGATTAATGATATAGTTTTCATCTTCTAATTTATTGATTTCAGCGCCATGTATCTTTCTTTTAAGTTCTTTCACCTTAATCCCGGCAATCAGCATCTTGGCACATTCTGCAGTAGAATATCGCGCCAAAATATCATCGCTTAAAAAAACCGAATCTGACTTTGCCAAAGAGGCTTCAAATAGCTGGTTTTTCAGATTTTGATCAATCATGACCTCAACCAGCAAATCATGAAGTCTATAAACCTGTGCGCCGATTGAATCCCTGATCAGGCTGGTAAATTCATCATGCTCTTTCTGCATGCCCTCCAAATAAGGCACATCCTCAAAGAGCAATTCACTTGTATTGGAGGGTGTCAGCCGTTCGATCTCTTTGCCCGGCCGGTGTGTGATGACGGCCTTTAATCGGCCGTATTCAGAATTTAATTTTAAGTTCATGCCAATACCTCCTCAACTAATTGTATAATTTCTTTTAAATATTTTTCATCAAGCTCAGAAAAATCCTTCAGGTTTTTGCTATCAATATCAAGAATTATATTGACTTCATGGTTTTTGAATATTGGGAGCACAATCTCAGATTTGGAGTGTGAGCTGCAAGCAATATGCCCTGGGAATTGATTGACATCAGGAACAATGATTGCCTTTTTTTCCTCCCAGACTAAGCCACACACCCCCTTGCCTTTTTGAATTCTTGTGCATGCAACCGGTCCCTGAAATGGCCCTAGTACAAGTTCGTTGCCCTTGACAAAATAAAACCCAATCCACAAAAAATCGAATGCCTCCTTAAGAACAGCCCCTACATTTGCCAGATTGGCAACAATATCAGTCTCATCAGCAATAAGCGCTTTGATTTGTGGGATAATTTCTTTGTAGGTTTCGGCCCTTGACACTCCTTTGGTTATTTTTAAATCTTCAGCCAATTTATTTCATATTTGATTAAAACAAAAGTATCTATTTTTCAGAACTTAACTCCTTTTTTAGCAACTGAAAAACCATTGTATTTCCTATGATATTTTTAATGAATCAATTTTTCTTGTAAAAAATTTGGCTGAAGATATTCTAACAGTTTTATTTTTAATGAAAATTACAGACCTTTCTTTTTTATTGGCATAAGCTGATAGCATAATTTTTCACCTCATTTATCTTTATCATGAGTTTAAATTTCCTCCATATTTTTATCGCACTGTTTTTTACCTGGCAAAATTTAGATCATAGTGATGAATGGCCGGATTGGCGCGGGCCAAATCGGGATGGGAAATGGCATGAAAAAGGCATTGTCAAAAAGTTTGATTCCGATCAACTAAAGATAAAATGGAGTGTGCCGGTTGCTTCCGGATACAGCGGTCCGTCCGTATCTGATCACAGAGTGTATCTTACAGATCGAATTAGTCATCCGGAAGAGATCGAAAGAGTTCTGTGTTTTGATGCCAATACAGGAAACGAGATTTGGTCCTATTCCTATGATTGTGAATATACGGGTGTAGGATACCCTGCCGGACCTCGTGCCTCTGTGATCATTGATGAAAATAGCGCATACTCCCTTGGTACGATGGGGCATTTGTTCTGTTTCCAAAAAGAAACCGGTAAAATTCTTTGGCAGAAAGATTTGAATAAGGAATATGAAATAAGGATGCCAATCTGGGGCATTGCTGCAGCTCCATTGATAGTCGATGATAAAATTATATTAAATATCGGTGGAATTAATAATGCCGGTGTAGTGGCTTTGAATAAAAAAACAGGGGATGAGGTTTGGAGAAACCTGGAAGATGACGCCTCCTACTCAGCGCCAATTTTAATCGAGCAGGCAGATCAGGCTGTTGTCGTGGTTTGGACCGGACAAAATGTGGTGGGTCTTAATCCTGAAACCGGGTCTGTCTACTGGTCGCAGGAATTTACACAGCACAAAATGGTGATAAATATTGCTACCCCGGTGATCGAAAATAATTACTTGTTTGTAAGTAGCTTTTATGACGGATCGATGTTGCTGAAACTTGATGAAAAAAAGCTAAGTGCTTCGAAAGTGTGGCGGCGACAAGGAAAAAATGAACGTAATACAGATGCCCTGCACTGTTGCATTTCCACTCCCTTAATTATAGGTGACTTTATTTACGGAGTCGACAGTTATGGAGAACTTCGGTGTTTGGATCTACAAACCGGCGATCGTGTTTGGGAAGATCAGACTGCTGTGAATAGGGCACGATGGGGAAATATTCATTTTACACAGAATGGGGAACTATTTTATATGTTCAATGAGCAGGGAGAGTTATTAATCGCCAAATTATCTGAGAAAGGCTACCATGAAATAAGCCGGACTAAATTGATCGAGCCAACGAATGTTCAATTAAGCAGAAGTGGTATCGGCGTAACCTGGGCACATCCAGCCTTTGCCTATAAGCATATATTTGTGCGCAGCGATTCGGAATTGGTTTGTGCGGATCTTTCGGAGAAGTGAGAATTATTATAAAAAATGAGTCTTGTATTTAAACTATCAGAAAGCATTTCTCAGTAAGGCACAACGTATTGATTAATAAAATTTATTTCTTGGCGGCTCTGCGGCCCTGCCGACTGGATAGGCAGGTTTGAGTGATAATATGCGTTTTAGACTAAACACAATAATAGATACATGTTAATAAAATAATCCGTATTTACTTTCTTTTAAAATAAGTCAGTGTATCGCCCATAATATCCTCTTTTCCATCAAACACTGCATTTTTGAGCTGTGGCGCTATGATCCCATCACCAAAACAAGTGGATGCCTGGAATACACGGGCTTCATCCCATAAGCCGGCATTGATAAAATTGTTAATCGTGGCGGCTCCACCTTCAATGATTAACGATTGGATATTTCTGCTATGAAGATCAGCTAACAATTCCTGAATGAAATTTTCTTCTGCCAGTTTCACGAAAGTGAGATTTTTCTTCTCTGAAGATTTCTTGAGGTTGAAACAAATTGTTGGGATAGCTGTATCAAAAAGATTCAGCTTTTCATCCAAATCCAGTTGATGATCCATAACAATTCTTAGCGGATCCTTTCCTTCCCAATCCCTTACATTCAGTGTAGGATTATCGTATTTGGCAGTGTTTTTACCAACAAGTATTGCGTCTTCCTCAGAACGCCATTTATGAACTAATTTCCTTGAAAATTCATTCGAAATCCACTTGGAATCATAGTTAGGTCTGGCCACAAATCCATCTGCCGTTTCAGCCCATTTTAGTATGACATATGGTCTTTTTGTATTGAGTGATTTGAAAAACCGCTTATTAAGGTCAAATCCATCTTCTTCCAACATTCCACTTCCGACTTCAATTTTGGCATTTTTCAATATTTCAATCCCTTTTCCAGCGACCAAAGGATTTGGATCAGGATTGGCGATCACCACTTTTTTTACCTTGTGTTTTACCAAAAGCTCTGAACAGGGAGGTGTTTTACCAAAATGTGCACAAGGCTCCAAGGTAACGTACACGGCGCTTTTTGGTAATAGACTTTTGTCTTTAACCGAATTTACAGCATTCACCTCGGCATGTGGCCCTCCATATTGCTGATGAAACCCTTCGCCAATTATTTTATCGTCATGGACAATGACACATCCAACCATTGGATTTGGGCTTACATTCCCAAAACCTAATCTCGCCAATTCCATGGCCCGGTGCATATATTTAATTTCAGAATCCACAATAGAGTTTTGTGTAAAAGTAATTCGATTTGAGGAATCATAAAATTTTCCATCAGATTGGTTTTTCACTACTTTTGGCTGACTAAAGTCAGAACTCGTTAAAAATGAATTTTACATTAACTAAATCTTCCAGGTCACTCTTCAATCAAATAGTAGATCAATTGAACCAAATTTACAGCAAAGATGAAAGCCGGCAATTGACAAAAATGCTTATGGAAGACTTACTGGGGATTTCTTTTGAGAAAATTATGATCGATGAAGGGATTGTGATGACGACATCAACAAAGGAGCTGATAAAGAAGAAAGTCAGTTTGCTCATGAACTTTCATCCGATTCAATATGTGCTTGGTAAAGCACATTTTTTTAGCCGGGAATTTATTGTAAATCCAAGCGTGCTTATCCCCAGGCAGGAGACTGAAGAATTGGTTGGTGAAGTATTGATTGATAATAAAAAGCCGGGTTTAAAAATATTGGATATTGGATCTGGAAGCGGATGTATAGGAATTACCCTGGCATTGGAATTACAAGATGCGCATGTTTCGGTTTTGGATGTGGATGGCGTTGCTTTGGATGTGGCCCGTCAAAATGCAGTAAAACATAATGCAGCATTAGATTACATCAAAGAAGATATTCTGTCCGTAGAATCCTTGCCTGAAAATTATGATATCATCGTCAGTAATCCACCATATGTAAGGGAAAAAGAAAAGGACCTGATGCAAAATAATGTCCTTGATCATGAACCGCAACTAGCTTTGTTTGTTTCTGATGATGACCCCTTAAAATTTTACCGGCGAATTGTTTCGTTGGCGAAAAAGCATTTAACCGCCAATGGAAAGCTATACTTTGAAATAAATGAAAGTTATGGGCCTGATCTACTAAAATTATGTGAGGATGAAAAATGTTCCTATATAAAGTTGGTTCAGGATATAAACGGAAAAGACCGGATGATCAAAGCGGTTTTCGGATAACTGAGCGCTGGGGACTAGGTGCTGGGGACTAGGTGCTGGGGACTAGGTACTGGGTGCTGGGGACTGGGGACTGGGGTGGAAATCAATCTTTATTCAATCTTTTTTATCCAATCTCTATTCAATCTTTTTGTTCAATCTCTATTCAATCTTTTTGTTCAATCTTTATTCAATCTTTTTGTTCAATCTCTAATCAATCTTTTTGTTCAATCTTTATTCAATCTTTTTTATCCAATCTCTATTCAATCTTTTTTATCCAATCTTTATTCAATCTTTTTGTTCAATCTCTATTCAATCTTTTTTATCCAATCTCTTCTCAATCTTTATTCAATCTCTATTCAATCTCTTCTCAATCTTTATTCAATCTCTTCTCAATCTTTATTCAATCTTTATCCAATCTCTTCTCAATCTTTATTCAATCTCTTCTCAATCTTTATCCAATCTCTTCTCAATCTTTATCCAATCTCTTCTCAATCTCTATTCAATCTCTTCTCAATCTCTATTCAATCTTTTTGTTCAATCTCTATTCAATCTTTTTATCCAATCTCTTCTCAATCTTTATTCAATCTCTTCTCAATCTCTTCTCAATCTCTTCTCAATCTCTTCTCAATCTCTTCTCAATCTTTATTCAATCTCTTCTCAATCTCTTCTCAATCTTTATTCAATCTCTTCTCAATCTTTATTCAATCTCTATTCAATCTTATTGTTCAATCTCTATTCAATCTTATTGTTCAATCTCTTCTCAATCTTTTTGTTCAATCTCTATTCAATCTTTTTGTTCAATCTCTATTCAATCTTTTTTATCCAATCTCTATTCAATCTTTTTGTTCAATCTTTATTCAATCTCTATTCAATCTCTATTCAATCTTTTTTATCCAATCTCTATTCAATCTTATTGATTATGATCTTCTTGGCATTAAACACTATCGATTCACCTATTCTTTTTCCCAACAATTCCTTTCCAATTGGGGAAACAGCAGAAACGACAAAAAACTCTTTTTCATTTACCCTCACTCTTCCCAGGCTGATTGCAATGAAGTATGTGCCGGAATTTGTATAAACCAAACTTCCCAAATCCACCAGATCATGTTGTCGTTCGATATGCATTAAATCCATGGTACCAGAGAGCTTTTGAGCCTCGATCAATTGCCTGGCGTGTTTATCCGTTTCGATCTGCATCAAGGCCCGCACCGAATTGTATTTATCCCCCGCACTACTCTTTGATTCTTCGTTGGCAGCTTCTTGGGCTGCATTCATCGCCTCCTGGGCATGAGCTATTCGATCCGCGACATATTTCCGGCATTTCTCAATTAAAATTTTCTTTGTCATATCAGTATCCAAATCAATTAAGGAACAATGACGAAATAACTTACCCAATCAGCCTTATTCTTATTACTCCTGATTGCGTTAATAGTTCGTTGCGTAATTCTACTCCCGAAAAAACGGGACAGATATGCGCAGATTTTTTGCCTTGTCAGAAGCAAAAATAATTAAGTCTTTTGTAGACAACTTATTTCGACAGTGTTCCAAATACAAATTAAAGCGAAATTACACTTCTTAATCGACAAATTTATCGAAGATTCCATCCATTAAAATATAAAATGTTTCATTATATTTAGATAAATACAATGAAACATTTTGATTTGAATTAAAAAAAACAGTAACTTGTAGTCATGTTGACTAAAAGTCATTTAAAAAAAGCTATCATTTAATTGAAAATCTTGAAATTGAAGTATTATGCTCAACTATTTTTCCAGCGGTAAGCCTTGGCTTGTAACTATTGTGAAGTTGAAATTTCTGTCAATTTTCATCATAAAAATTAGTAAGTGTACTTTACACACATTTTTTTCAATTTGAGTGTTTGTTAATTTATAATTTATTATATTGTAATGGATTTTTAGAAATAGAAGGGTTTGATAAGGGCCAAAAAATTAGACTTTAATTTTATTGCGTTTAGGCAGGTTGCTTAAGCGATTTTATTTTATGTTTAACCTAAATTAATTTATTATGCGTATTTCTACATTGTGGAGAGGTGGCTTGCTGTCTCTTCTCCTCTTTGGCTTAGCATTCAGCTTAGCCTATGCTCAAGAAAGTACGGTTACCGGTAAGGTAACGT
>SDBV01002662.1_pt1 | contig 26647 bp, 79 predicted proteins | sample 2277081 | NCBI WGS metagenome assembly SDBV01 (sample SAMN10402039, study PRJNA504765) | marine sediment metagenome | isolation source: marine sediment core GS10_PC15, 223 cmbsf | place: Arctic Ocean: Southern Knipovich Ridge | collected 2010 | reverse complement strand
CTACTTCCTGGGGCACGAGGCGCTTGAGGCGGGGCTCATTGACGAGGTGATACTGGGACCGAGACAGACCAACTGCAGATAGTCCTTAAGGTCCTCACCGGCTCACGAGCCTACGGGCTGGAGCGTGAGGACAGTGACTGGGACTTCCACGCCGTTCACATAGCGCCCACGTCCGACCTGCTGAGGCTGGGTCCGGCGCCCAAGGGGCACGTGTGGGACGAGAGCAAGGACGAGGACAAGCAGACGTGGGAGATCGGGCACTTCCTCCACCTCGCCACCAGGTGTAACCCGACCATTCTTGAGACGTTCGTCGCGCCGGTGGTGGAGTTGGCCATGCCCTTCGCCCCTGAGCTGCGGTCGCTGCTTCCCTACGCGCTTAACCGCAAGCGGATTCACGACGCGTTCCTCGGGTACGCCCACAACCAGCGGACCAAGCTGTTCAAGAAGCCAGACGACCCGACCAAGGACCAGCCGACGGATCGCGCGTGGAAGTTCGCGACTCAGTACATACGTGTGCTGATAGTCGGTGAGGCGCTGCTTAGGACCGGCGAGCTCGTGATCGATATGGCTCAGTACGGGCCGGGCGAGTCAACGGTCAACTTCCTGCGCGACGTCCGCCGTGGGATCTTCAGCCTGGGTTACGTCGTGGACCGGGCCGCTAAGCTGGAGGCGCAGCTGAAGGTGGCGTACGAGAAGAGCGAAGTTCAAGAGGTAGGTGACCTGGACACGATCAACGAGTTCTTGCTGAGAGTGAGGGCCGAGTCATGGTAAGGAAGTATCCGCTGCTCTGCTGTGAGAAGGCCCCGCGCGCCGTAGACCCGTTGGGCATCCACTGCGCATTTTGCATGATGCACCTGTGCTCCGAGCACGCCGAGGATGCGGAGGTCGAGGGGCACGTCTTCCCGTCCTGCGCGAACTGTCACGGTACCCTCAAGACCCGGAGGCCGTTCAAGCACGAGCACTGCACGTGTCACGATGAGGAGTACTGCGAACACCACAGCAACGTGGGGGCTCACTGATGAGCAGCTCGAAAGTTCTCTTCGTTCTTCAGAACGCGTGGCGCCACGGGGCGAGCCCGGGCGAGCGTGACTGGGACGACGAGACGTGGGAGCTCGCGCTGTGGCAGTGTCAGACTGGGAAGCGGCTGAGGGAGTACATCCCAGACGGAGTCGCCTTCAAGGTCATCAACGCCAGCCGAGAGGTGGCGAACGAGGGGAAGACTGTGCGCAGGGCCGACCTCGATCACGTGACGTTAGTCGTTCGTCAATACAGTCCTGACGTCGTCGTGCTGTTAGGCGTCGAGGCCCAGCGTCTTCGGCGAGAGCTTTACGACGTGAGGATCCTCAGCATGGCGCACCCGTGCTGGCGTGAGCTTAGCAAAGTGATTACCGCGGCCTACCGTGAGGACATTGACCTGGCCATCACCACCGGAGCGGGATGCCTGGTGAACTGGCGTAGAGATAGGAGCCCGGCGCCGTGATTCCTAAGCACTGGGCTGAGTTCGTAGGGTTCCTCGTCGCAAGGGACGTCACTCTCTACCTCCAAGTGCTCGAGCGCCATGAGGAAGAGTTCAAGGCGCGCTATGAGAAGGTCACCGGTGAGCAGCCGCAGACACTGGACGGTGTTGGGTACCAGGTGGTGCCCGACGACGCTAAGTACGGAAACTCAAGCAGCGTAGTTTTCACCGCCTGCGACAGTGAGCTATTCATCGTGCACTGTTACTCGATCGCGAGTGAGTTTCGTGGCCGTGTGAAGAAGCTGACGCAAGAGCACACGAACCAGTGGGCGGTCTACAGCAATCGCCTGACGTGGAGACTGCTGGAGAGCGGTTTCGTGCTGGGCATCAAGCAAGACCTTGGGAGAGTACGTCGCGAAATCTCTGAGGACGCGCTCGAGTCTTTCGACAAAGGAGTTGAGCGAGGCCGTGAGTAGAGACTACGACCTCATGCTGCGGTGCCGTGACGGGCACTTCATCGCCGACGTCAGGAAGGCGCCCTACATGTTCGCTGATGCCTACTGCAAGGGCTGTGACGATGTCGTGATGGTCGACTGGCCGGAGCAGCTGAAGCGGGTCAGCCTAGCTATGGGCAGGCTCGCTGAGACGGACGACGTGTACGCCGCGGCCGTGAAGAGGCAAGAGCGAGAGATCCTAGACATGACGGCGGACGCGGCCAACTACGGGGAGCTAGTGACATGAATGAAGGACGCGACGAAAAGGCAACCTACGCTCTTAAGAGCCCGGTCGAGGAGATCGTCAGGGTCCTGCTTGAGGACGCTGTCTGCACAGACGGCGCGGGCCATAAGCAGTGGTACTTGGAGCGGATAGCCAAGGAGCTGGGGATAGAGCTGCCAGAGCACGACGAGGGGGTACCGGCGTGAACGTCAAGGCGTCCCGTCGACTAGCCGCGGCCCTGGCTCACTGGCGGAAGTGCGATGAGTGTCGGGAGACGCATGAAGGCGCGATCGACGACGCCATCAGCTGCCTGTCGATCGAGTTCGCCCCGCTCAATGCTAGGATGGGCCAGCTCCAAGAGGAGTACGCTGAGCTTGAGGCGGAGAAGATGAGGCTGGTAGTGATGCCAATCCCTAAGGAGCTGACGAAGAGAGGAGCAGGAAGATGAGAGCACTGTTAGGAGTAGGACCGGACGGCGAGATCGGGCTGATCGGCTCGGACCGCTTTGAGAACGGCAGTGACGAGAGCATGCTGGCAGTGGCTGACACTCTCGGCCGAACGGGCTGGAGTAACCTGGTCATTATAGACGACAAGCCCGACGGTCTGGGGCAGGTCAACTGCACTCTGCGCAAGGTGAGCGTGAAGCCGACGGTAGAGCCACGCTACCGACGGTAGAGCCACGCTAGCTGAGCGCGCAGGAGATCATTAGAAGCTCTCAGATGCCCTAGACAGGGTAGAGTGCTGTGCCGCAGGTAGGGTCTTACCCACTGCTGACAACCTCTTTAGAAATGCACTTGACTGACCCATGCGTTGTGACCATGTCCCGAGGGTCGCGAGGGTACAATAGACACGGAGGAAAGGCGAATGGGAGAGAGCGCTAGAGAAGCGCGCGTAGACGACTACACCGGTCCACGGCTGGTGCGCAACAAGAGGGGACTGTGGATACGCGCAAACGATTACGGTGACCAGTCAGTCGCCAGCGAGGTGTCGAGCTACCGCAAGCTGCATATCTTACCCGGCGATGTCGTGCTCGACGTTGGCGCGCACATCGGGGCGTTCACCGTGTTAGTCGCGTTGCCCCGCGGCGCTCTTATGGTCGTTGCCGTAGAGCCCAGCGCTGAGAATTTCGCGGTGCTAAAGCGTAATGCAGCCTCGTTCAAGTCGAACGTTAAGCTGTTGCCGGGCGCCGTCGTGCACGGGCATGAGCGCACAGTCACGCTTCAACTTTGCGCGCGCATGTCGTCGATGCATACCCTGGTTCCGACTCGGGGGCGTGAGGGTGAAGAGGTGCGTGCCTACTGCTTTAGCGAGTTGCTGAAGCGCTATCAGCCCGCGGTCATCAAGATGGATATTGAGGGCGGGGAGTTCGCGCTCATCGAAGACCTCGCGCAGCTGCCCGAGTGCGTCGAGGCGCTTGCCATTGAGATCCACCCGTACAAGGGGGATGACAGGAAGACCAGGGAGCACAGTCGCCGGCTCGTCGACGTGTTGGCGCGACAGTTTACGGTGGTGAAGGCGCCGCGAATTACCGAGAAGAATTGGATCACGACCGGCATCTACGCGCGGGGGAAAAGAAGCTCTCTGGAAAGCCCTAAGTGACCGCCTGGCTGGTACAGTAGATAAGGAAGGAAGCGATGAGCATCAAGACAGTCAAGGCCAGCTACTGCGCTACGTGCGGTCACAACCTCGACAGGCACAGCGTGGCCAACCTCGGGCCAGGTGCTCCGTGCAACGCTCCCCTCGGTCACGGGTCAACGTGTCCGTGCAGGGGCTTCGTGAGCATCAAACCGAAGCCGGCCGTGGTGAAGAAGGCCAGGTAGAGGAAGGACAGCATGATTTGTCTTACGTGTGGTCGCAAGACGTGCCGCGCTCACGGGTTCGGCTGTAGGCACGGTCACTATCACGATTGCCCGCTAAGGAAGGCTGAGTGATGGCGACCAACGCTGAGATGACGCTGGCTCGCGCAAGGACCGAGAACGCCCGCCTACAGGAGCGGGTGGAGGGGACTGAGCGAGTCTTGAAGCGAGCATATGAACACTTCTGGATGCCCTATGACGAATGGCACCGTTGGCGTGATGCTGTTCTGTCCACTAAGGCGCTGGCAGAGCGACGCGGGGAGGCGCTGAAGCACGGCGCCGACGTCTGTGCCCAAGCCGTTGCGGGGCTAGGCGCAGACCTAAGTACACTTCGATCACAGGGCGTTAATTCAACGCACATTGACCGGATGATGCGACACCTCGAAGCCATTGATGGCGCACGCGAAATCTACCGTGCCGCCATCGCCGCCACGCACGAAGGGGAGAAGGAGGGGGAATGAGCGAGCAATCGGAAGGGCGGTGTCTCGTCCATAAGGACTGCGATGTTGCGCACACCGTTCCCCAAGGAGGACGAATGAAACGAGAGTACGAACCCTTGACTGTGGAGCAACAGCAATACCTAGAGGCCGAGAACGCCCGCCTACAGGAGTTGCTGGAAGCCGCCGAGACGCAGCTAGAGAAGGACCGCAAAGAACTGTGGCGCTCCGGCAGGAAGGCCGAGAGGACGACGCTGCGGATCTCGCTGAACTTGGAAATAGCGAAGCTGGTGCAGTGTGACCGGAGCCGCGGCTCGTCGACCTGTTTACCAAGGATCGACGGTCTAATCTTCGTGCGTGATCACATCTTGAGCACCGAGGAGGAAGACTGAGATGCCCGGCTGGAGGAGGACGGTCAACATCAAGGACCTCATCGATCCGTCGCTGCCCGCGAACGTGGTGGCCGACAACATTAGGACGCGGCTTGCCAACGCCTTCAGCTTGCCTGACGTCGTGCTTGCTGACATCATCGCCGACTTCGGTGGCGTCGGAAACGTTGAAGAGTGCGACGGCGTGCTGGCCCGTCTCTACGACTGGGCCGACGCGAACCGCGTCTGGCTGGGGCTGATGTAAGATGATGAACTACAAGGAGGCAGACTGATGGACCAGCACGAAGCCGCTGTGCGAAAGATGATGGGCTACCACCACACGGAGCTGCCGTGGAAGGTGACCACCGAGGGGTCGCACGCCGGTCACCAGCTGACCATCGTCTCAGATGAGCGGGACGAGTTCATCGCGTCGCTCACCAACATCATGGTCGGTGAGGCAGACACCGACGTGGACAACGCGGACTTTATCATCCGCGCGGTCAACAACCACTACCAGCTACGGGCTGCGCTGGAGGCGTCGGAGGCGTACTCGGCCAGGATAACGGGGTCGGGCCCTCCGTGGAGCGACTGCCCGATGGGCGGCTGTCAGTGGTGCAGCGACTGCGCTAACAGGGTCATCAGCATGAGGCGCGACGCCATCAGAGAGTCAAGGAAAAGCTGACAGCCCCGGCTCATCCGAAGGGATAGGAAGGTACAGTAGAAGGGCAGGAGAGACATCATGAGCAGAGCAGATGAGGGACTACAGCACGGCGACGCTGACGCGGCGCAGGTCGTGTCTCCGCCGCCCGAGCTCGGTCGCATCCAAGTCATCCTGACCAGGGGCGACGGCGGTGAGGAGGGGAACGAGTGGAAGTTCTCTGGCACCGACGATGCGCTGTACGACCTGTTCGAGGTCCTGTGCCAAATCATCATCGGCTACCCGTTCGTGGTGAAGCCTGAGGATGAGGAGACAGGAGCAATGAGGGGACCGGAGTAGGATGATAGAGATAGCGTTTGCCATGGGCGGGGCGATCTTGCTCGGGCTGTACTTGTCCGGGATCGTGGTGCTCGTCGTGGGCTTCTTGAACGAGAGCGGACCGTGGCGCGACATCATCTACCTGCCGCTGGTCCTGGTGTGGCCGTACATGATCTACAAGAGAATTCGAGAGGGGTTGCTGAACAGCCGATGAAGCCGACACTTACAGGCGGTCTGCTCTCGATAGCGCTGGGCGTCGTGGTCCTAGCTGTGGTCACGGTGCTGATGGCCTGCGGCGGTGGGCCAAGGTATGAGGAGGGCAGTCCGCCCGACGAGTCGTGGAAGATCCGCGGGCAGTACTGCTACTTCGTGGACGTCGACCCGCACGGTGAGGACAACTCGGTCTACTTCTGGTCCGACGACGTGGAGCTGACAAGCGTTAGCGGGTTCGCCACCGTTAAGGCGACCAACGTCAGGGCGTCGATCTCCATCGACAACGACCGGCCGGGTGACCCTGAAGACGACTACTTCGTGCGGGGCAAGACCGAAGTCGTGGAGGACGGCGGGGTCAGCATTGAGGGGCGGTGCTATGAGTAAGTCAAATCTGGATCGGGCCAAGGTACGGGTCCTCATGACAAAGGTGGACGGCACTCAGTTCGAGATGAACCACTCCACCCTCCTGGTGGACGGGCACTTTGAGTTCCTCACGGACGCGCAGGCTCAGGTAATCTACGACGACCTGTGCGATAGGCTGGCCGGTCACGTGCAAGGCGGTAAGAAGAGCGATGAGTAAGCAGCACATCGAGCACGACAGTCGAGTGGGCGCTCACTGGGTGGACGAGGCCGGGTTTCATTACCTGACTGAGGAGCAGCTTAACGAGCTGACTCGTTTCCATTGGCAACTAGCGGCGACCTCTATCGTGTGCGGTCTAGTAGGAGCGGCTCTTCTAATAGTCTCTGCGATCGTGATGCTATGAGCAACACATGGAGCCTCCGACGGGGCGAGGCACTGCGCTTCCTGAACCCCGACGAGAGGGAGCTGTACGCGATCGTGCGGCAGCCCGCTCCGTTCTTCGCTGAGCTCGGGCATGAGGAGGCCATCGAGGCTGGGCGCAAGCTGCTTGAGCGGCTCGTGCACGTGAGGCGGAGGGTCGCGCAACAGTTGCGCGGCGCGCTGGATAGCCACCACCAGCTTATAGCTTTTGAGACACGAGACGACTCGTGCCCGGACTGTGAGCTATCAGAGAACGAGGTGAGCGATGTCAGAGGAATTTAGACGCTGCGTTGACGGCGGGGATGATGGGCTAGATCACAGCGGCGACAACTGCGAGCGGCACATCTGCGCCAGGGGACCGAGGGGTGAGAAGGGTTCGCCTGGAGAGCATGGTTCGATAGAAGCTGATCTGGAGCAGCTGCGCGACATGGACAACGAGTCTAAGTGCTGCTCTGGTGTCCCAATGCAGGAGAACCTCGCCAATGAGGGGTACTGCTGCGCCAAGCCCACCGACGAGGAGCTAGAGGCGGAAGAGGTCGCGGAGCAGATAGCGAACGATAACGCCGAGCGACTCGCGCAGCTCGCGAGAGAGCGCCCCGCGATGATCGGCGGAACGCGCAGGGCGTTGGACGCTGACGCGATCGTCATCCTCAACACCGACGGGACGTACGAGATCGCGAAGAACAGGCACACGGAACTTCAGCTTGGGCTGAGGGTGGAGGAGCTGACGGTGCTCTACCTAGCCAACGACATCATCGTGACGTTGACGTCAGCGACTCAGCGCGTGCGGAATGTGAAGCCGCACGTGAGGGCATCGGGCTGGTAAGTCGATGACCTGCGGAGTCATCTGTCGCCGAGAGATTGACGACATGCCGTGGCCGGAAAGGTTCCCCCGTCGGGATGAGCCGAAGCCGAAGCCTACCTGGGCGGAGCTAGACTGGGTGGGCAAGGTATGCAGGATACTGGTGGGCTTCATCGTCGTCCTGTGTCTCATCAACATCCCCGTGGCGGTAACGGCGGCGCTGCTGGTGGAGTTCGTGCTATGAGCAGGGACTACAAGGCCTCTGACGTTCAGCCTGATGCTCGCTTCCCCAACGCCGGTCACGCGGCGTCGGAAGGATATAACACCTACGAGGTCGTGCTCTTCCCGATCGACCCCAGAGGGTGGCACGCGTCGACGCAGCGGACCCTCTTCTACGCCGTCTCCGACCATGTGGCCGTGCTGCACTGTCAAGAGACTTGCGGTCAATTGAGCTACCGGCTCTACCGATTGACGCTGCTCAGTTTGAACGGGAGGACCGAGTGAACCGAGCAGAGTGCGAGGCGAGGCTGAGTCACCTGCGGTTCGGCGCGATGCGTAGTAAGGTGAACATGGACGCCTGGGATGAGGTGCGCGTAGCCCTCGACGAGAGCTGGGACTGGGCGTGCAACTGGGTGATCGGCCAGGGGTACCATGAGCCGCCGATCTGGCTTGTCCGCTTTGCCCTGCGTAAGTCGATTCGAAAGCTCAACGAGACGTCAACGCACGGGATGCGCAAGAGGACTGAGGCGTGATCGGCTTTGACGTTCTCCTGATGGCGTCGCAGCTCCTCCTCACGGTGGGGCCGCTGGTCATCCTGAGCAACTCGCTCAGCTACGTGCCGCGGCGCAGCTCATTGCTGCTAGTCGTGGGGCTGATCGGCATGACGGTCGCGCTCGTGGGGCTGCAAGCTCCGCTGGGAGCGTCAGCGACCGCCCTGGGCGCCGCCGCTTGGTTTGCGGTATTCCTGCTCCGAGGCGTGAAAACGCGCTAGGCGCGGGGTACAGTAGACTCGGAGGAAGGTGACCAACATGGATCAGAAGCAAGAGCCGTGGCTTAGCCGCCCAGAGTGCGAGCGGGCCGACATTCCGATGAACGTCACGTTTAGGGAGCGAGAGCAGCAGTTCGCCGGAGGCAACGCTAGGGCGGCCCGGGCGGACATGATAGTGCGCCTGCACCCGGACGGGACGTACTGTATCCTGAAGAACCGTAAGGCCAACCGCGCCTCACCGTTCACGTATCAGACCTGCGTGGTCTACGCGACCGGCGAGGACATCGTGCCGTTCGGAGACGGTCAGGCCGGGAAGCAAGTGCACGCTCGGTACGCCGGCAGGGACGGCGAGATAAGCTATGCAGACTGATTGGGCATGATGAACAAGAACGACTCACGTAGTCCAGGGCACTTCACCGCCGAGTGGGGCTGGCTTAAGTGCCGTGAGGCCGTCATGAAGGAGGCCGTGCGCCGATTCGTGAGCGGTGATGATAACGTGGCCACGATGCTTCGCGACTTTGCGGGCAGTAGATTGGTGCTTGAGAGGGACACGCTGAAGGGCGCGCCACTAGAGCACTGCAAGCCTGGGTGCGATTGCCGATGACTACCAAGAAGGAAGGCAGAATCGTCGGCAACCTGGACGGGGATAAGCTTATGGCTACGATCAACAGGATGATCAAGCAGGGCTGGCGATTCGTCGGGTACATGGTGTACGAGTACGGCGACGAGGCTGAGCTGAGCAACCACGCGTTCTTGGAGCGTGAAGTTCAAGGAGGCAGGCCATGACAATCAGGATAGACTCCTAAGGAAGGCAGATATGAGAATTCATATCATCGGTGAGCCTTACATGGAGGAGCAACGATTACTGATCACGCCGTTCATCGAGGCGGTCGAGGCAGTGACCTTGAAACACGTGCTTGGGAGCTACCTCGATATGTCCGTGATTTATAGCACTACTTCTAAGCTCCCGCGGCTGGTCTTCCAGTTTAGCTGGAGGCCTGGTGCTTGTTCGACATGCGCAATTAAAGGAGGCACCTACTACTTCGGGGCCGAGGTAACGATCAAGGATCTCGAGTTGCTGAAGGAGGAGGGGCCAGGCTCTTTCGATGTTTACGTCTATCGTTTCGCGCGGCTCATGATTTCGGGCATCGCGCTGAGTGAGAAGGCCCACGGCGGCGTACCCGTTGATCAGAGCGCGTGGCAAGGAGGGAGACTGTGGTGACGAGAGAGTACCAGATCCTCGGCTGCAACGACGCAGAGAAGCTGACCGGCGTGCTCAACGAGCTGTCGAGGGACGGCTGGCGTCCCATCGGGTTCGTGATGAGGGGTCTGGGCAGCGCGTTGCAGACGTACGAGACACTGCTGGAGCGTGAGGTCAGTGAAAGCCTACGTCCTGGGTAAGCCGGCTCCGGGAGCGGGAGGCAGGTAATGCCAAAGCAAGAGGCCAAGGGCACCAAGGCGAGCGTTAGGACTCCCGCTGTCTGTAGAGCGAAGAGGGACGCTTACGGAGGGTGCCGACACTCTCGTCGGCGTATCAAGCACGCTGAAGGTTGCAGGCACGATCGCCCGAGGGTCTCACAGACTTGGAACGCGGAGACTAGTAGCTGGGACAAAAAAGGAGACCGATCATGACCACGGTCTACACGCACATCGCGCCGTTCCCGAAGCGGGCGATCAACTTCTTCAAGCAGCGCACCAACGAGATCGGTGCGCGCGGTAAGATCAACAGCGAGCTAGATGAGCTGTTCGGGAAGCTGGACTTCTTCAAGGGCCTTCTGGAGTTTCGCAGCGAGACGTTCTTCACGCCCGCGCAGCGGATGTACATCAGGGATCAGGGCAACGAGGTGAAGGCGAGGCTCGTCGCCGTCCTGGCTGAGCAAGAGCTGGTGGCCAGCATTCTGCTCAAGCTGGACCCCTGCCCGGCGTGCGAGGGGCGTGGTGAGATTTTGCACGCCACCCCCATGTACGGCACTGACGCGAAGCCCGCCAGGGAGAAGTGCACGGCCTGCGACGGAGAGGGCGTGTGGCGTCCTTGGCCGCGCGGAGCGAAGAGCGCGAGTGTCGTTGAGGCGTAAGTCATGAGGATGAGCTCCCGCGACCACATGGGCTTCTTAAGCGAGCTGGAGAGCCAGTTCCTCAACTACAATGAGAAGCTATCGGCGGTGCGCCTAACGACCGCGGGCGCGACGTTCATGACGGACTTCGTGGTCGGCGTTGAGCGCGGGTTCAAGATGCCGACTGAGGTTTCCATCTCGACTCTGATCGTCATGGCGGTCTTAGCCACGGGGGCGAAGGGCGACTCTCTCACCGGCATCGTTGATGACAACCTGTTCAACGCGCGGATCCCAGCTCTCGAGATGCCCGAGGTCACGGAGAAGATACGCCAAGGACTGAAGACGGAGCTGGACAAGCAGATGAGAGGCGAGGCATGAGAGAGCTGAACAAGGAAGAGGCCGAGGCGCGGCTGGGCAAGGGCAACTACCAGTCGGTGCGCCTGTTCTACGACGCGGTCCGTGAGGAGCTCAAGAAGTACATCTTCGCGTGGCACACGGTGGCCGTCGCTGAGGTCCGCTTCGACAATACGGGAGCGGAGCTGGAGTTCCCCCCGAACGTCTACGTGACCCTCACGTGGGAGTCGGCCGAGAACCTCAAGCACACCTTCGAGGCGTTCATCACGCTGCCCGAGCTGGTGGGGCTGTTGTCGGAGTACAAGAACACGTTGGTGTGGACCAACTACGTCTACCACTTCGCTCGGCTGCTGATCTCCAGCTTGGCGCTGACCCGGGTGCCCGGGACGTGCCCCGTTTCAGCTACATGCCAAGCGCAGGGAGAATGATGGCCGAGCGAGAGAAGCCAGAGTACTGCGACTTCTGCGACACGGAGACAGAGGCGCTGACTCGGTATCAAGGACGCGATGATCAGCTGTGGCTTTGCGACATCTGCGCTCACACGCCGGCTGGCAACGTGGCGCTGTATCCCAAGGTCCACCAGGGGGCCGACGTCGACGTGCTGAGGACGGTCATCACGACGACGCACATGATATTGAGCGCGCTGAGCGCATTGAACGAGATGAAGGATCGAGATGAGTAGGGACTCCGTGCAGATCGGCGACCGGTTCTGGCGCGAGGGCGACCTGTACCAGATCGTTGACATCCACTCGCCGAGCGTGCTGATCCTGAGCAAGTGTTCGTGGGTAAACCGCAGACTTACCTATCGGTTTACGATGACAGGATCCGCGACAATTCGTTGGGACGACGTGCAGTGGATAGCTCACGGCGGTACATTAAGTGTGGAGGGTACGCTGAGATGATAAAGCCATTCACTGACTCAGAGCTCAAGCTGCGACGGCAGAACATGGAGTTCATAGGATCGAATCATCGGTCCGACGAAGCGCTTCCCGTCGAGGTCGAGGAGCTCCAGCGGACCTACGCCACCATCGACGCTCTCGAGCGGCAGATAGAAGACGATCGAAGGGGCTTTGCTGGAATCGTTGTGCGTCTCTTGGAGCGGCAGGCCGAGTCGATCAGGCGCAAGAACGAGGCGATCGAGGAAGCGGGGGCAGCGTGCAACCGCAACGCCGACGCGATCGACGCGCTGGTGAAGGAGCGTGACTCGGCGGACCTGAACCTGGGATTCCACAACGAGGAGCGCAACGGAGAGCGCTGGACGATCGTCACTGCCGGCGGGACTCCTCGCCATCGCGTAGTGGCCGAGCTAGCGCCGTCCACGGTGCAGATACTGTGCGGTCACGCGCCGTTGCTCGGCGCGGGCCAGGTGTGGACGATCTGTCCGCTCTGCGGGCTGGGCGCGCCAAAGGATCATGATCCGTCTGAGGACTCGATCTCCTGGCTCGTCTGCAATTCATGTGAGTCTGCTAGGGAAGGGTCATTATGACATGCGCGGTTAGAGCTGGGGCGGACCTTAACTGTGCTTGCAGGGGGCACGGTGACTTTATCGTTCGTGCTGAGTTTCCAGACAAGCCGGTGGGTGGCTGCTTCCCCTGCCCGCGCTGCTTTCCTGAGGCAGCCGAGAAGATGAAAGTGAGGACGGACCATGAGCACTAGATACTTGACTAAGCCAGCGCCTGAGCAGTCACTGGAGGAGGCCCTGACGGAGCCTACCCCCACGGGACTGAGGCACCTCCACTACGCGCACAGGGACGGTGAGGGCAGGTGGGTCGTGCGGACGCGGCGTAACGCTCTGTGCGGCACGGCGCGGTGCAGGCAGGTGATCATCTGGCAGCTCAACCCGAAGGCGAAGCCGCTCTCCGCCGAGACAGAGGAACGGCTGAACGGGGAGTAGCTGATGGGCCAGACACGCGAGCTCACCTACTGGACGGAGAGCCAAGCTCGGCTCGGCGCCGACCAGTTGCAGATGGACTCAGCCATAGAGCTGTTCGGCAAGAAGCTGGATGAGCTCTTCACGGGGCACCACGTCAAGTGGCATCCCTACGTGATGCACGGCCTCCTGGTCTTCGCCTGCGAGCTCACGCTCAGGGGGCGCACGATGAAGGTCGAGGTGTCAGTGTCGCTGAGGCAGCTGTTCCACGAGCCGGTCCTAGCGAAGGCCCAGATATTGATCATGCCCGGTGAGGTGACGCGCAAGTTGTCACAGACCAAGTGGAGGGACGCGCAGTCATGATAGACGTGCACCTCTGGGGCGCGCTTCGAGGTACGGTAGAGGCAGAGGAATCACAGCTCTGATGGCTACGCGAATCGATCCCGAACGAATGAGGCTCTTCAAGGAGTTCTCGATTTTGTTCATCGACGCGTTGACCAAGTACCCCATCGTCAGAGACGGTGGCGTGCAGGGAGTAGTGGTCGTCGGTGGCGACGGAGTCATGCTTCGCATTGACCGCGACTTGCCGTACGGCGGGTACGTCTACGTCGACGAGTTCCTCAGCTTTGAGGAGCATCCAGCCTGGACGTGTCTTGACTCGCGCGAGGCCTTCGCGGTCTACATTGCACGAGAGCTGATCGAGTCGCTGTTGATGGAAACCGACTGATGGCGAGCGGGTACTCTCCACTGTGGCTGAGGCTCCTTCACAAGGTGCCCTTCCTGTTCAAGGTCTGCCCGGACGGGAACTACCACTGGTTTACGGATCCGTACTGCTTCTGCCGGCGCAACGACCACTCGGGCGAGTGGCGCGGCGGAGTGTACTGCTTCGCTCACGACCATGAGCTCTCGTACGTGCCCGGCATGAGGCATTGGAAGTGCTACGGAGCGTTCAAGGAGCAGGCCTGAGACGCCGTCAGCAGAGAGGCGCACGAGATGAGGTACACGGTCAAGGTAGAGCGGATCATTGTGATCGATGACGCCAAGGACGAAGACGACGCTGTGGAGCAGGCCAAAGAGGACGTCGAGTCTGACGTTGAGGCGTGGGGGATTGGTGAAGCGCTCGCTGAGTTCGAGTTCGAGGCCAGCGCGTCATGAGCAAGGCGTTCAACTGCGACCAGTGCGGCGAGTTCTTCGAGGGCAAGGGAATCGCCGATGTCGTGCTCGACGTCAAGGACGAGAACAGCAGCTACGTAAAGTGGCGGGTGTCCATTCACATAGATCGAGCGGTGCCGATCGGGTCGGGATATGACGATCCCGCGGCCGATGGCGAGAGGCCGTTCCCAGATTTCTGCCTGGACTGTCTGCTGAAGATCGCCAAGCAGGCGATCGATAAGGTACCGCGTGCTTGACCTAACGGTGCTGTACTACGGCGGGGTGACCGTGCTGGCCATCTACCTGATCGTCGCGGCGTCCATGTTCCACGAGCTGTGGAAGAACAGGTCAGCCAAGACGCCGCTGTTGCGCAAGGTGCTCGTCAGGCTTGCGGCCGCCGTGAGCTGGCCGTACGCCGTGTGGTGCGTGCTGTGGGAGAGCTCCCGTGAGTGAGACCCAGGTGGTGCACCAGGAGATCCCAGCTGAGATCGTCGAGATCCCTGAGCGCTCGAACGGGTACAGCTACGTTGTCAACGTTGAGGGGCAGGGGATCGCGTACCTGCGCGGGCTGGGCGCGCCGTCTCCGGGTAAGGTAGGAGAGAAGGGGACGGTGAAGTACACGGTCGGTCCCGGCCATAGCTACGGGCTGTACTTCTGGAAGTCAGCGGAGAGAGATAAGTCATGAGCGTGCTCCAGGAGCTGTTCGACAGCGAGATCAACTTTGAGCTCTTGGCGCGCTGCGGCGGCGGGTTCGAGTGGAGGCTCGGTGACGACATCAACGGATACGTGGACAGTGATGTCGGCGAGACTCTTGACGAGGCGCTGGAGCAACTGACCAAGGCCGCGCTTAACGAGTACCCGGAATCGGTGTTCGCCAAGGCGAGGCTGTGACTGGCGGGCGAATGATTAAGCTGGCCGCGGTCATCTACCTGTGCATCCTGGTGGCCGCGTTTTCGGTCGGCCTTACCGTCGGCGACGGTGACGGATTCCCAGCGGGCGAGATGGTGCTGGTGCACGGTCACGCCAGCGAGACGGTGTACGAGATCTGGATACCGGCGGACCAGCTCGAGGGCTTCCTAGATGAGGAGGGCGCGCTCGAGTGCGAGGTCGTCTGCCACATCGAGGAGCACGAGCACGAGTTGGAGCACGTGGAGGAGCACTAGGTGAAGATGTGGTATCAGGTCAAGTTGCGGCAGTGGCCGAAGATCTTCCCGCCGCTGAAGAGGCCGTGGGGCCTGTTCCGAGATGGCCACATCATCGGTGCGTACAGGACGAGCTTTGAAGCTGAGAAGGTACGCGACAACGCGCTGCGCGCCGAGCGGTCCCTGAAGAAGAGCCCGGTCGGTGCGGTACTTAGCAAGCTGTTAAGACCAAAGAAGCGAGGAGAGACATCATGATAGGACCCACGTTATACATCAGGATCAAGCCGCTGATGCTGATGTCCAAGGTCATCACGGCCGCGATCGTGCTCGGCATCCTAAGCGCCTTGAGCGTGTCGCTGGCCGTGGCCGTTCCCTGGTCGCTGCTGGTCGCCGCGTGCATCACGTTCTCGTTCGACGAGTAGGAAGGCGAGCGAGTGCCTAGGAGTCCCGGGTTCAAGCGGGAGCCGCGGTGGCGCGACAGGCCGCTGCTGTGCCGAGTAGGCGTTCACACACCGTGGCTCGCTAAGGTGCTCATGCACTACGGGCTGTTCGTTTGCGCTCGGTGTGACTACTGGTGGGACTAAAGGTACAGTAGACGCGGAGGTAAGCCGATGGCCAATCACTCGCACGAGCTGAAGTTCTGGCATAGTCACCAACATAATCATGTCGGCGCTGAGCACACGAGCGGGCACTATCACCTGCTCGCCAAGACGCATGACCACGGCGACCACAAGAAGGTGCACTCGCACCAGGAGCGTGGGCACTTCCATCCCAGCCCCGACGCGACGGATCACCACGCCAAGGCCGACCACGATCTGGGAAAGAAGAAGGAGTGAGGGTCTTCCTCTCGGAGAAGGAGTGCGTCACCATCATGATGCGCCAGACCTCAAAGGAGGCCTGTGCTGTCGCCACTCAAGCGATCGTGGACCAGGCTGAGGGTCGCTACCGGTGCCTCTGCGACTTCGCGACGAAGGACCACCGGAGGATGGACCACCACCGGATTACGTGTGAGGTGTGGTTGGCGGATGGGCAGCGGCAGTGGAACGAGATCTCAGGAGCGAGATAGACGATGACCGAGTACGGTCTTACGGGAACCGCCAGAGTACGCGCACGCACTGGCTATGAGGTACCTTACCACACCGCGCGCGAGCGCGACCTTACTGAGCTCGCCAACCGGAGCAGGATGTTTGTTCGCGGACTGTGCGGCGCGGTGATCATCGGATTCTACCAGGGAAGTGGTCGTCCTCCTGCGCCGCTGTGTGAGCGCTGCAAGAGCATGGCCGAGAAGGGACGTGTGTAATGTTGAACAACGAAGAGCGAGCTGTCTACGCCAGGGCCTGCCTGATGGAGCCACTGGCCGAGCTGGGCATCGGGGGTTACGATCCGGCCACTGACTTCTTGCCGCTGGTCGATCGCGTGAGAGGAAACGCTGTCGCGATGCGCGCCGTGCGTTCGAGCTACGACCTGACGTACGCCGAGATCATGGAGGGGCTTCGGGCGCGTAACCCAGCGGTGCACGCCATGACCGTTGAGTTTCTTGTCGATAAGTTCATCGAGGTTGGGCCGGGCCGATGAGCGACGAGAAGCAGCAGTGTTGCTACATCGCGCCGACTACGATCTCGGCCGGCTACGGCTCGCAGTGCGCGATGACCGCTGAGTGGACCATCGTCTTCGGGGACGGCCCGGACGACTACACCGAGGCGTGCACCGAGCACGTGGGCAAGATGCTCACGCCGGGAGTAAACAACGTCGTCTTTCCAGTCGGCGAGGAGGAGACGATGAGCGAGCTAGCGTGTTCTCACTGCGAAGAGGAAGGCACTCACGCGGAGTGGTGCGAGAGCGCCTCAATATCTTTCCTTACTAAGCGCGGCTTCGTGGACGCCGCTGTCGGCGGGGTGCGGGCAGCATTTGATTCCTACACCACCTGTGCTGAGACTCTGGGAATGAGCAGAGAGGAAGCTGTAGAGATTGCGGTGCAGGAGACCGAAGAGTCCGCGTCCTGCTTCGCCGGCATCGGTAGCTGCTATAGCGGAGGGTGTAAGCATTGAGCGTTCGACTTGAGGCGGACCTAACCATTGAGCGGCTCTCGTGCACGAACTCGCCCGCCGTCTTCTGGCCGGTACGCAGGACGCCTGACGGCTGGCGGATCGTGGGCTTCAACCTTAGTCCATGGGTAGTGCGGCTATGGTTCCGCGCTAAGAGGATATGAGAGACCCTCAGCGTCCCTTCAGGACCGCGCCGATACCGGATAAGGCGGTACATCCCTCTGATGCCTTAGAGCAGCCGGCGCCCCTCTGGTTCATCATAGTCTTTGCCCTGGTGTTCCCGGTGCTCTTTATCGTTGGCGGGATCGTGCTGCTCGCGCTGAGCTAATGACGACAAGGCGCTTTGACCCGTACGCTCCGCCGCTCCCGCTCACCCACGGAGACGTAGCCGAGGCGGTCAGGTTCTGGCTGCACATTCCCTTCGTGCGCATCGCGATGACGGAGATCGGACTGCCCAACGGCACGAGGATCGACGTGCTGGCTTATGAGCCTAAGCACAACTACTTCAGGCTGGTGGAGTGCAAGGCGTCCTTGCGCGACCTCAAGGGCGTGCAGAAGCAGCTCGGCTACTACCGCCGCTGGGCGGACCTGCTGTACGTCGCCGTGCCCGACGAGCTCGTGGAGGAGGCCCGGGAGCTGCTGCCGAAGAACGTCGGGCTGCTGTCGGTCAGCCGCGTGGGAAGTCAGTCGAGCGTGGTCAAGAACCCGCGCCGTGTTCTCATGGATGACGACAACCGGAGGCTGATGACCGCGCGTGCCTTGACCTGGTTACTCGCGCACTTTGAGAGGACCAAGGTCTGCAAGCGTTGCGGCCACGTAGTGCGCCACGGTCCAGCGTGATGAAGATCAGGTTCTTCTTCAGGTGGTACGACTTGTGGGTGGGAGCGTACTGGTCGGATAAGGACGGCGTCCTCTACGTCTTGCCCCTGCCGACGTTGGGCGCGGCGATCAGCCTGCGCAAGGAGGACTCATGAGGCCAACACCTAGGTCTGCTTTCTGTGACGAGTGCTGGCCGTTCCATAACGTCGAGGTCACTCGGCTGACCAAGGAGCTAGAGAGCACAAGACGTCACGTCAAGCGGCTGAACAACATGCACAACGTCGAGATCGCTGATCACCGCATCGTTAAGTCTCGGCTGGACGCCCTGGATGAGGCGCAGACGGAGACACTGTTCGCGCTCGCCGAGGCCATAGGCGGCGCGGCCTACAACCCGAAGGATCCGACGTCGGTCGCCAAGTACGTGAGGATCCTGGCGGAGGAGCGTGACGATGCCGAGAAGCGGTATAATCTAGTGATACACCTGATCACCATGCTAGGAGAACAATGACCCCTGAGAAACAACGAGAGCCTCCCTGGGACGATCGCCCTGATAAGAGCTCCGCGCGGTGGCGGTGGTGCCTGGACGAGTACGACGCCCTTGTGAAAAGGGCCAAGGCGGCCGAGCTGCTGGCGGAGGCGCTGCGTCGGCGGGGCGTAATCTTACTCAACAACTTGTCGAGCAATGACCTGGACAGGCTGTCGCTGCAAGACAGGCAGAGTGTCTTCAGGATTCCGCACCTTATCGCCGCCGACATCGTAGCACTGGAGGAGAACTATGGCGACTGAAGAGAAGCACGCAGACCACGAAGAGGGATACGATTGTGGCCTGGACGAGTCCTGCCTGGACCAAGACGGTGAGGTGAAGGCGAGCGTCGTTGACTGGACGCCGGTGGTGGAGGCGCTGCACCTACTGAGGCGACTTCACGGGACCGACGACCACGAAGGAGGCGCGTCAGCGCCCTGGTGCTACTTTGACCCTGAGGACATGCAGCGGAAAGACTGCCCCATCTGCAAGGGCATCGAGTTAGACGACTGGACGCCGACTCCGGAGAACATCAACGCGCTGCCCAGGCCGCTGCGCAAGTACCTCCACGACCTGGAGACAAACGCCGATCCGGCCGGCATGGTGGCCGAGAACGCGATGCTAAGGACGACCGTTGAGCAGCTTCAGTCCGTGGTCACGAGGTACCAGGACACGATCGGTCGGCTGAAGGTCGACCGCGACAAGTACAAGGAACACAACGCCGTGGCCCAGGGCGTGGCCAAGACGGAGCGCGCCGAGAAGAAGGCGCTGAACAAGAAGCTCGACGCGGGGCACAGGGTGAGAATCGAGCTGATGGAGCAGCTTCAAGAGAAGAACGTGCCCGCCAAGCACTACAGGGAGGGCGGGATCGTGTACGCGGTCTACGGCACGTCGTCCATCTCCTACGTGACGGTGCTGCGGAAGAAGATCGACGATGCGCTGGAGCAGATCCACGACCTTGAGGAGGGCATGACCGCGACGGGTCTCGGTCTGACCAAGGACCTAGCGAAGGCGCGGAAGGAGATCGAGCGTCTCAGGGCCCAGGTGCAACGGCTAATTGACGCGTACATCGCGCGGCTGGATCCTCGAGTTGACGTTGTTAAGCGGATCGCCGCAGAGCGGAAAGCGGGAAGGATCCTCTAGCGATGGAGTACGGTGTGCACGCTTTCGACAGGGAGGTGTTGAAGCGGTTCATCAGGTCGTTCATCGCGAATTGGGGTAGGCGCGGCGCCCCGGTTCTAAGGATAGCGATGAAGTGCTGCGGCGAGGTCGTGCGCTACGAGCGAGAGATCGACATCCCCGTGAACGACGTGCGGTGTCCCTGCGGTAACTGGTTCTTGAAGTACGACGAGCAGCCGTTCCGGGTGAAGTTCTAATGGACGAGCAGATACTGCAAGCCATCAAAGATGAGCGCGACAGGCAGGACGTTAAGTGGGGAGTGCAGCGGCACGGCGCCTCGATGTGGATGACCATCCTCATGGAGGAGGTCGGTGAGGCCGCGAAGAGCTCGCTTGAGGGCGACACGGTCGGCTACGCTGAGGAGCTAGTGCAGGTGGCGGCCGTGGCCGTCGCGGCGCTGGAGAGCTTCTACGCGGACCCTCGACTATCTCGAGACTCAGTCTAAGGAAGGAGCACGTTGAGATGAAGCTAGGACCGGTGCAAGGACCGCTGACGATAGACGAGTACGAGCGCGTCTGCAAGTTCACGACCGCGGTCGAGATCAAGCTGTGCGAGTACGCCTTCGGCAAGCGTCTCACGGCGGAGGCGAGGATTCGCTACGCTGCCTTGCCCGAGTACCCGCAGCTGCTCGTGCGGTTCACTTGGGCCGAGGGACTTGATGGTCAGAGGATCTGCTTCGAGGGTTGGAAATCTTTGCAGCAGCTCGAGGACTTAGACCAGGAGCAGGACACGACGTACGAGACCAGCGTGATCATCTTCGTCGAGAGGGCGCTGATCTCGATCGCCACCGGAAGGTCTAGGTGAATAAGTTCTGCCGGCACTACCTGCGTCACGCCTGGTCGGAGGGGCTCAGCTTTGACGAGGACGGACTGGAGTTCAGGAAGTGCTACCGCGAAGGGTGCGACGCGGTACAGTGGGCGCGGTACAGTTTGAAGCTCTACCGCACGCAGGGCAGCGGCGCTCTCGTGCCGATCAGCGTTCAGTGGGTCTGGGATAAGGAGCGCGCTAGGATGCCGCAAGCGCGCGAGGAGTAGCATGGCAGTAGACGTTTGGGCGACACACAACGGGCACGGCGACGGCCTCGTCATATCGTGGGCGTCGATCATCGACGAGAACACCCGTAAGCAGGCTGAGGCGATGTCCCGATGCTCGGTGGTCGAGGGGCACCTGGCCCTGATGCCTGACGCGCACTTCGGCTACGGCCCGCCGGTGGGCACGGCCATGAAGACGAAGAACGCGATCATTCCCTACGCTGTCGGAGTGGACATCGGCTGCGGCATGATCGCTTTGCGAACTGACTTGGAGCGGGGCGAGTTTACGAAGAGCATTGAGGGGCTAATCCACGGGGCGCTCCGTGAGAGCATCCCGTCGGGGGTAGGCATCAACCACCCGGCTCCGACCGATGATGCTGTGCGGTTCTTTGAGTTGAGCGGGACACCGCCTGGCTTAGAGAACGTCCACGTCCTGGGGGCGGCCATGCAGAAGCGGCACAACAATGATGGTGAGGTGCGGGACTGGCTGACCGACAAGGCTCGGGTCCAGTTCGGTACGCTCGGGGCAGGCAACCACTTCGTCGAGGTTTGTGAGAGCGAAGACGGGGCGGTGTGGTTCGTGCTCCACTCAGGCTCACGGGGCATTGGCAACGTGCTCGCGACGGCGCACTCAAAGCTGGCTAAGGCTTCATGCGAGAGGGCGCGGGTAACATTGGAGGACAAGGACTTCGCTTACTTCGCGATCGGCAGTCCGTCATACGATGACTACGTCGCGGACATGCTCTGGTGTCAGAACTACGCATTCGAGCAGCGCACGGCCATGATGCGACAGCTACTCGAGGTGGTGGAGAGCACGGTCAAGCGGACCGTCAGATTCCAGGTCCCGATCAACTGCCATCACAACTACGCGGAGGAGATTGAGCCCGGTCTGTGGCTGACACGGAAGGGCGCCATCAACGCTGAGGACGGCCACATGGGCGTCATTCCCGGGAACATGGGGGCCGCCACCTATATCGTGCGAGGACGCGGCTGTGATGAGGCGCTCAACACCTCGCCGCACGGCGCTGGTCGGGTGATGTCCCGCGGCGCGGCACGTCGGGAGCTGGACGTTGAGAAGTTCAAGAAGCAGATGGCCGACAAGACCTGGCAGGACCGGGACGCGGAGAAGTTGATCGATGAGGCGCCTGACGCGTACAAGCCGATTGAGGTCGTGATAGAGGACTCGAAGGACCTGGTCGACGTTGAGACAGTGATGAGTCAGTTCATCAACTATAAAGGGATCTGATGACCAGCAACTATCCGCCTGGCGTAACGGGCAACGAGCTTGAGATAGCCGGCCCAGATTACGAGACGGAGTCGGACCTTCCCTGCCCTTATGAACCAGAGAAGGGTACCGAGGACAGTCTTCCGTGTGGTGAACCGACAATGGAGGAGGGCTATCACGGACAGCGACGGTTGGTGTGTGACAATGGGCATCTCACTGACCTAGAGCCTCCCGATCCTGGCGATGACCCCGACCGGAAGTACGATGAAGAGCGTGACCGGAAGATTTTGGAGGACGTATAGTGGCCAGCGCAACGCGCAGGAGGAACCATCACTACGTCGGGGCTCCCTGGCCGCGTGGCTCTGGCTCGCAGAGGAGCACCAAGATGGAGCGGACTAAGCAGTCGAAGGCCGACGTCGGAGATGACACTAGGCATTCGTGGGTGCTGCCGCTGGTCATCAAGCCCAACGGCCGGTGGGGCTACAGGTTCGGCAAGATGCGCAAGGCTCTTAAGAGGGGAAGGCTGTAGTGAGTCGTCAAACTCCGCCGTCGCAAAAGAAGGACTTCGGTACGCGAGGACCGTCGCCGATGACGGTCATGGTCCATTTCATCGATTGGCTGGCGTACAATTCTCCTCCCCGCTGGGTAGCCATAGCGATGTGGCTGCTCTTCGCGTTGTCTCTCATCGTGCCCGCGGCGCTTCTAATCGCGCTGTAGGCGGTACAATAGACACGGAGGATAAGAGGATGGAAGGCACCTTCACGCAAGAGCGACACGCGCACGAGCACACGCACAACGCGCGTGATCGTCAACGTCACCTGAACGGGTTCCTGGGAACGCACGGTCACGAGCACCCGGCGAACTACGGCAACGGCCATCACGACGAAGCTCACGTTATGAACGTGACCATTCACGGCACGGTGACGGGGAGGCTAAACATCCCGGGCCCCGAGCTACAGGACATTTCGTACCCGGTCGCGAACATCACTGAGGCGATGACAATATTCTGCACGGCGTGCGCGCTGTGCGGTCCGCCACTGGTCGACGGCTATCCGCAGTGCCTGAGAGACGACGATCCCACGCCGGGCGGGAATGGCCCGTTCTGTGAGAGGTGCAGGGACGAGTTCTTCAGGCTGTACGATGGCGGTGAGCCGGCGCAAGAGCACAAGCACGCAGTGTTCCTGTGCTGCCTAGAGACGCTCGTCGCTGAGGTCATGGAGTACGCAACGGACCTCGTCATGGTCGAGCGCGAGCAGGCCGAGGCGTTGTTCGAGCTGCTGTCTCTCCACGTCGAGGAGGCGTGGGAGGCGCATGAAGAAGACATCATTGCGCCGGAGGATCCGTACGCCGAGCAGCGAGCGGACTTCGAGGATGACGTCATGAGCGACCTGCTGGCTGACCAGTGCCGGAGGGACGTCGCGAACTAGCGATGCCTTACCTGTACATATTCCAGCTGTCCATCGGCGTGATGGCCGGTGACGGCGTCGACCCTAAGGCCATCCAACACGACATCACTGACCTGCTTCAGGCGTTCAACTACGTTGACATCGAGTTCGATGCCAAGGTCGTGACGAGCTACGTCTTGCCCGCCGACCTGGACGAGGGCATCGTCTTAAAGGTTCTTGACGATGAGTCGATAAGGACGGCCCGAGTACAATCAGCCGAGTGACGAGCCCGGGGGAGGGTTAGGCATGAACATAGTCAGCGGCAACATCTGGGACAAGTGGTACGATAGCTACATGCGCGTGATCCCTACCAACCTCGGATGGCGATCCGACGGCTGCAACGTGATGGGACGGGGCGTGGCGCGGCAGGCGGCCGAGCAGTACTCCGGCCTGGCAGAGTGGTACGGCAGTGAGTGTCAGAGGATGCGGCGCTACGGTCGTGATTCGCTCGTCTGTTTCAGGGCTCAGCTGATCATGCTTCCCGTGAAGCCGCTGGACAAGATCCAGCCGCACCTGAGCTGGAAGGGCAAGGCTGACCCTGACCTGGTGCTGCGGTCGATCCAGAGGCTGGCCGCGGGATACGATAGCTACAACGTCGTGCTGCCGCTCGTGGGCTGTGGAAACGGGGGGCTTGATCCCGCCGTCGTCGCGCCGATGCTGACTCAGTACCTGGCCGCCGACAACTTCACGCTGGTGCTTACGCCATCGAGCTTCAAGGATCTCGTTATCGAGCGAGGGGTACTGTCGTGAGCAATTCAGCTAGCTGTTGTAGCGCCATGGGCAAGACGTGCTGCGCGCGTCCGATGCCTGAGCCCACGCCCGAGCAGGTGGAGGCGACGAGGAAGGCGTTGGAGACATACGCCCAGTCGGTTCGCGAGGATCAACAGCGACCGAAGGACGAGCCGCACGTCCACGACTGGATAGACGCCAGGAACGAGGTCGTTACGAGCGGCGAGGTTTGCCTCGGTTGCGGCGGTATGCGTTAGATGAAGAAGAAGGACGGCTACGAGTTCTACCTCGTGATTGGCACCAGGAAAGCGACCGGCGTCGGCTACGTCTGTGACTGTGGGCCGATTCGGTTTCCCACCATGGACGCGCTGCTGGACCACGTCGAAGATGTCCACGGCGTGTTCATAGAGAGGGGCGAGTAAGATGGCGATGAAGGTCATGCGTCCCCTGAGATCGGTGGGCTGGCTCGGTGGCTCGGGATACCAGGTCATCATCGACAATGAGGAGCGCGCACGGGCCGAGGCTCGGCGCAGGAAAAGGGACCAGAAGCGCGGACGCTGAGGTACAGTAGCATCGCATGATAGTAACACCGGGGTACGCAGAATGAGCAACATGTGGATCAGCTTCAACATGACGACAGAGGCGATAGTCAAGCGCGCGAAGACTTGCACGCGTCGAAGCTGGAAGGCCAGTCACGCGGCGAAGTTTAAGAAGGGTGACCAGGTTGACGCGTACGACAAGCGGCCGCAGTGGGGCGGCCGGAAGATCGCGGTCATCGAGCTGTTGGAGGATCCGAAGAAGTCGCGCTACTGCGACGTCGGCACGCAGGACTGGATCGAGGAGGGCTTCGACTACATGTCGCGTCGGAAACTGCTGGTCGGCAAGGAGAAGCCGGCTGAGATCTTCGCGCGCTGGTGCGAGGATACGAGCTATTGTTACGTCATCCGCTTCAAGATAGTGCGTCTGATCGAGGAGGGCAAGGATGGGTAAGGACGTCGAGGGCAGAGAGCTAACTGAGCGCGAGGAGCTCCTGCTGTTCGTGGACGATGTGCGTATCAACGGCATGTCGAACGAAGAAGTCAGAGAGCTGGGAAGGCGGCTCGGCGGCTGGCTCTACTCTAACTGCCCGGTGCAGTTCGTGAACGAGGCCATCGCGGAGTTCAATGACCCAGACTCGGCGCGGGTGGCTGAGCGAGGTCATGCCATGTGGGAGACGGGCGTGCCCGGGCTCAAGGACCGGCACGTCAAGCGGATTGCTATCGAGTGGGAGGACAGCCCACCCAGAGACATCAGGGAATCGCGGCTCCGCGACATCGTGCGGGCGCTGCGCCTAGGCTTCTACTCCATGTCGCAGCAGCCCATACCCGGGTGCTGTAACTTCTCTCGTCCGACGGGAGAGTGTTGCGTGGAGACAAACGTGGAGCGCGCCGAGGAGGACGTGGAATGAACGGCTCAGGAGCTGGCCCGCCGCCTTACCCAGAGGAGATCCCGGCGGTCGGGGGAGACGCCTCGGGCACGGACGCCTCGGGTAGCGTGCAGTCCGACGTTGACCCTGACGGCGCTAAGGTAACGACGATACGCATCGAGGAGCGGCTCGTAGCGCGGAACGCTGAGCTCGAGCAGAAGTTAAAGGGCGCGCGCGAGGCGCTGTCCCGGCTGACCGAGCTAACGCTGGAGGACGTGGACCTGCTGGCGCACGCCAAGCTGACGTACAGCTCCTACTTCTGCAACGCCGATTACGACATCGAGGCTGAGGTGAGGGCCGACCAGGAGGCGCCGTTCATCACCGAGGCCTTCCTCTACGACCTCATCGGCAAGGAGGACGCACGGTCGGTGCTGTCGGCGGTGCGGGCGCTCCAGCGAGCGCTTGAAGTACCGCTGGGTGAGCGGGTATGAAGCACGTAGTCGAGGTGCCCGACGTCGACACCGGAGAGCCGGTGACCATCGTGGCCGAGGACCTGACTTGTGATGAGTATGACGACTGCCTGCAAGGGCAGCAGATGATCGAGCAGGCGGCGCTGTGCGGCGTCAGCATAAGCGGCCTAGACCCGCTTGAGCTGGGGCGCTTCTACCGCACGGAGTGGAAGGGACAGCGGGCCCGTGGAGTGTAAGGTAGCGATCGACATCAGCGACACGCTGAAGTTTGACGTCGACGCCGATGATCCGCGGGACGCCGCGAAGAAGGCGATGCAAGAGCTTGACGAGCTGGTGGAGCTGGAGGGCGAGGCCCACGTCACGGGGATCAAAGTGTACTACGAGGACGCCGGCTCTGACTGGTTCGACCCCAAGGAGTTCGACGCGTGATGGTTGAGCTGCCGATCGTGACAGACGTCATCATAGCTTCCAAGTCTTTGTGGCATCACGTCTTTGGCCACCCGCGACCGTACCGGTACGTCGGCGACGACACGTACTGCGCCGGGTGCGACGAGTACATCAAGAGCTTCTAATGGTTGACTATGAGAGAGACTACCTGTGCCCCCTGTGC
>SDBV01002661.1_pt1 | contig 26655 bp, 29 predicted proteins | sample 2277081 | NCBI WGS metagenome assembly SDBV01 (sample SAMN10402039, study PRJNA504765) | marine sediment metagenome | isolation source: marine sediment core GS10_PC15, 223 cmbsf | place: Arctic Ocean: Southern Knipovich Ridge | collected 2010 | reverse complement strand
GGCTAAAAACCGTAAAGCTTCTGGAAAATCAATCCCCTCCATTTCCATTAAAAAACCAAAAATGTCTCCTCCTTTTCCGCAACCAAAACAATGCCAAATTTGCTTTTCTTGAGAAACAAAAAATGACGGAGTTTTCTCTTGATGAAAAGGGCAAATAGCTCGAAAACTTGTTCCAGAACGTTTTAATTGAATATATTCTGAAACAAAATCGACGACATCTATTTTTGATTTTATTTCCTCAACATTATCCATATAACAACTTTATTTTATTGAGGCAAAGATTTTAAAACTTCTCCCAACTTTTCAATCTCTTGGCCATATAATGCCCAATCCCCTCTTTGTTGGGCTTTTAAAGCATTATTATAATGTTCTTTTGCTTGTTGAATTAAATTTTTGTCACTAGTGATTGTTTTTAATTCTTTTAAAGACGAATCTGGAGTTATTTTGATTTGACCACTAAATATTCTTTCTAAGGCTAAATCTAATGTTTTTTCCATAGCAATCTTATTTTCATAGGCAATAATAACTCGTTTTAATTCTGGAATTCTTCCTCCTTCTGCTTTTAAATATATTGGCTGAACATAAAGTAGAGATTTTTCAATAGGAATGACTAATAAATTTCCTTTAATTACTTGTGAGCCGCGTTGATCCCATAAAGTTAATTGTTGAGAAATTTCCGTATCTTGATTAATACGATTAGTGATTTGTTCTGGCCCAAAGATTAATTTTTGTTTTGGAAAACGATAAACAATTAATTTTCCATAATTTTCTCCATCATTACGAGCTACCATCCAAGCTGCTAAATTATCTTTTCCCCGAGGAGTAAAAGGAATCATAAGAATAAACTCTTCTTTGTCTTCTTCGGGTAGTTTCATAATCATCCTTCTCATCATTGGATCAGTTTTTCCTGAATAAGATAAGCGGGGAATTTCCCATTGATCTTCTTTATTATAGAAAATCTGAACTTCGCCCATATGATAAACAGAATAAATTTTAGTCTGATAACTAAACAATTCCTCTGGATATCTCAAATGAGCCCTTAGATTATCATTCATCTCACTTAAAGGTAAAAACGTATTTTTGAAAATTTTAGAAAAAGTTTGAATTATTGGATCAGTTGAATCAGCTAAATAAACTTGCATATCCCCGTTATAAGCGTCCATCACCACTTTTGCTGAATTTCTAATGTAATTAAGACGCTGTTGAATAATAAACCCGTCTGATTGAACAGGATTAGCGTCAGCAATGGATTGAGAATAAGGATAACGATTACTTAATGTATAAGCATCAGCTATCCATTTAAGCTTGCCCTCGTTGGTAATTACTAAATAAGGGTCTTTATCAAACTTTAAAAATGGTAAAAGTTTTTCCATGCGAGTACTAACGTCTCGATAATACATAATTCGAGAATCTTCAGTAATATCATTAGATAAAATAATCTTTAAAGAATTAAACTTGATGGCAAAAAGCAATTTTTTGAAAAATGAATCTAACTTAACTCCCCCTTCCCCTTGATAATTAGCAAAAACGTTTTCGTCTCCGGCCGGATAATCAAATTCTTTAGACTTGGTATTAACAATTACATATTCATTAGAAAGTTCTCCATAATATATTCCTGGCTGAGTAATGGTAAGGGATTCTATACTAGAAACTGGCGGTAAATCTTTTATAAATAAGACTGGCAATCCTTCAGGAGTAACTTCATTAACCGGACTTAAAGTTAACCCATAACCGTGAGTAAAGGTTAATTGTTCATTAATAAAATTGCGTTGAGGTAGGCTTGCTGAGTTAAGCTCCCGAGGCGACAATAAAACCTGTCTATAGCCGTCTTTAAACAAATAACGGTCATTATCAATTGAAACAAAATCATAATAAGTTCTTATTTCTTGAATTTGCCCAAAAGTATCAAGTAATGGTTCTCTGTCCCAAAGACGAACATTTTTAATTGTCGAAGCATTATTATTAATATCATCCATAGTTAGACTTGTTTCTCCGCTTAATTCCCGCTCAACCACCTGGTCAAGAGAAAAAGCCTGTCTGGTCGCGGCAATGCTATATTCTATATACGGCGTTTCTTTAACTAATTCATTAGGCAGGACAACAAATCTTTGTAAAAAAGCCGGTGCCAACCATACTCCAGCAATAGCAATAAACAAATAAAGGCCAATACTAAAAGAAATTAAACGAGTAGAATCTTTAAAAACATTGATTAAGAACGACAATGTAGTAATTATGGCGACAATAAACAATACCTTTAAAAATGGCAAAGTGGTGTGTAAGTCAGCATAGCCAGCTCCATTAAAAGAATTAGTTGAGCGATAAATTAAAGAAGGAATCTTAATTAAAGCCAAATTAATAGCTATTAAAATAAAAAATAGAGTGGCTAAAAAACAAAAATATTGTTTAACCTTCTTATCTTTAAATATTGTTTTGTTAAGAGTTAATAAAGATTTTCCTTTTGTGATAAGAAAATTAATGACCAGAAAGACAAAGCAGAAAATAATTAACCAAAATCCAAGATTAACTAAAAACTGGATAAAAGGTAAAGAGAAAAAATAAAAAGAAATATCTTTACTGAAAATAGGATCGGTAATATTAAAGGGGGTTGAATTAAAATATTTTAAAACAACATCCCATTGGCCAATTGAGCTAAGTCCAATAAAAAGACCAAGGATTAAAGAATAAACTAAAGCAAAATTTAGTTTTAATTGAAGTCCCGGCCTAATGGTGATTACGTCTGAATCTGACTTTAGTAATCTCTTAACAAAAAGACCATTGAAATAAAGTATTAGAAAACTAAATAAACCAATGGCCAATCCTAAGAAAATTTTTGTCTTAAGAATGGTTAATAAAATGTTTTGATGTCCAATATTTTGAAACCACCAAAAGTCTGTTAAAAAAAGTAAAAAACTTGGTAGTAATAAAATAAATAAAAAAACGATTAACCCGATAATAATTTTTCTTTGAAACATAATTTTAGTGTTTATAATTAAAATATTTTTAAATTTCAAGGTTCTGCGAATGAAGTGAGCAGGTTCTTATCTTTTGTTTTTAATTATCCTAATTTTAATGAAATTTAGAAAAAAATCAAGGTTATTAGTTAAAATTGATATAAATAAATTGAATTCGCCTTTTGGTCTGGTTTATCTATAATCTTGGGTTTCAATCCTTTAATAGAAAAACAATATGAGATTACTCTTGCTCCTGGCTTTAACTCTTTTTCTAATTTTTGTTTTAATTTTTTTTCAAGAGTCTTGGGCAAGGCAAACACATAAATGACATCTGCTTTGGACAAATCCTCTTTAAATAGACTTTTATACCTAACAAGGATGTTTTTGTTTGAATGAAAAATCTAACGAATCTTACAAAAGAAAAAAAGAAGCAGGGCAAATTCTATGCCAATTGAATTTACGAAAAAATTATAATTGGATTAACAAATAATTCTACCATCACCACACCCTAGGTCATAAAAGGTCTCATTGGGTTTTAAATCTGCTATTTTAAGAATTCTTTTTAAATCTCTTCTTCGAGAAGGCACCCAGGGAGCCAAAGACATAATTGCCCACAATACGGTTATTGAACAGAAAAGAAAGAAAAAAAGAATTGTTAAAACGATAATTGTTGACATATTAAATTTATATAAATTTGGCGGAGAGGGCGGGATTCGAACCCGCGGTACATTGCTGCACACACGCTTTCCAAGCGTGCTCCTTAAACCACTCAGACACCTCTCCTTAATTAAAAATATTAACAAATTAAGCCAATAAATCAAGTTGAATAGATTGTCCCTGGTCAGACTACGCTGACCAGGGACATTTAAAATATGTCTCACCCGCTTTATTAAGCGACCGGCTGAACCTGGAATGTCTTTCCTTCAATGAAAATGTTCTGTCCTTCAGTCAACAGACCAGTTGATCTTCTTTTGCGAATCGCTTTAAGTGATCCGTTTCCGTTGGACGTTATCCGCAAGCTCCTACAGCAGATATTGGTTACAATAACCCCCTCCTCTGTACACTCAACCCTGATCCGATTATTCTTCTTTAACCAAGCCTGTTTTTTCTCCTGCCTGGTTCTGCTTTCTCCATTACAGCCTAATTCATAAGCCATTCTTTCTTCTCCTTGTTTCAAAGATTATTTTTTTCTAAAAAATTCTGGCTTACCTCCTTTCTTATGTTAATATTCTAATAAATCTTAGCTTAAAATAAGGTTTTTGTCAAGTTTATTTTCTTTTTAACTTCTTTTCTGTTTTTAAAATATCTATAGTTGTTTTAATTATTGTATCTGGAGTCAAAGATATTGAATCAATTCCCTCTTTTACTAAAAATCTAGCAAATTCTGGAAAATCAGAAGGCGCCTGTCCACATATTCCTATTTTCCTTTTGTGTTTATGAGCTACTTTAATTACTTGTCTAATCAATCTTTTCACTGCTTCATTTCTTTCATCAAAAATATGCGCCACCAAATTCGAATCTCTATCTAAACCAAGAGTTAACTGAGTTAAATCATTTGAACCAATTGAAAATCCATCAAAAATCTTGGCAAATTCATCAGCTAAAACAATATTGGAAGGTATTTCACACATAACATAGACCTTAAGGGGCTTAATATTCTTTTTTGGGCGGCGTAATCCAGCTTTATCAATAATTTTCAAAACCTTTTTTCCTTCTTCAATGGTTCGACAAAATGGAACCATAACAATAACGTTATCTAATCCCATTGTCTCTCTAACTTTTTTAATTGCCTGGCATTCTAATTGAAAAGCCTCTTTAAAACTAATGTCGTAATAACGGCTGGCTCCACGCCAACCAATCATTGGGTTTGGTTCTTTTGGTTCAAATCCTTGTCCGCCAATTAAATTGGCATATTCATTTGTTTTAAAGTCTGAAAAACGAACAATTACCTGTTTGGGATAAAAAGCAGCAGCAATCCGGGCAATACCTTCTGATAATTTATCAACATAAAATTGAACTTTACTAGGATATCCAACGACTATATCATCAATCTGTTTTTTAACCTTTTTATCTTTTAGTTGAGAATAATAAAGCAAGGCTAAGGGATGAATTTTAATATAATCATTGATAATAAATTCTTCCCGCGCTAATCCCACTCCGTCATTAGGGATAAAAGAAAACCCAAAAGCTTGTTCAGGCTCGCCAATGTTCATCATAATTTTTGTCTTTGGTCTTTTTAATCCCTTAATTTTTGTCTTTTTAATCTTAAAATCCAATAATCCTGGATAAACATGACCGGTTTCCCCCTCGGCGCAAGAAACAGTTATTTTTTGTCCTTGTTTTATCTTTTTGGTTGCTTTACTGGTTCCGACAACACAAGGAATGCCAAGCTCGCGAGAAATGATAGCCGCATGGCATGTTCTTCCTCCGGCATTAGTGACAATAGCCTTGGCAATTTTCATAATCGGCACCCAGTCTGGATCAGTCATCTCTGTAACTAAAATTTGGCCTGGTTTAAATTTAGAAATATTTTTAGCACTCTCAATAATATTGGCTTGACCACTAGCGATCTTTGACCCAACAGCTACTCCTGAAATAATAATTTTATCTTTTAAGGTGATTTTAGCAGTTTTACCAGAAGAAGAAATTCGCTTTGTCTGTTTATCTAATAAAACATATTTTTCTAAAACATCTAAAGATTTTTGAGACTGCACTGTTTCTGGGCGGGCTTGCAAAATATAGAGTTGATTATCTTTGCCATCCTTGGCCCACTCCATGTCCATTGAACGACTATAATATTTTTCAATAATAACTGAATACTTTCCTAGTTGTAAAATTTCATCATCAGACAAAGTAAATTTGTTTTGTTCTTTTTTTGTCGTCCGAATATTTTTGACTGGCTCTTTTCCTTTTGGATTATAAATCATTTTCCATTCCTTCGCTCCCAAATGTTTGCCAATAATTGGTTTAAACTTATCTACTAATGGTTCAAAAACTAGAAACTCGTCTGGACTAACCTTTCCTTGAACAATGTTTTCACCTAAACCCCAGGAAGAAGTAATTACTGAAACGTCTTGAAATCCTGATTCTGTATGACAAGAAAAAATTACTCCTGAACAGGCCAAATCAGAACGAATCATTTTTTGAACACAAACAGAAAGGGCTACATCAAGGTGTTTAAATCCTTTTTCCTCGCGATAAACAATGGCCCGATCAGTATAAAGAGAAGCAATACATTTTTTTACTGCTTTTAAAAGATTTTTTTCGCCCTTAACATTAAGATAAGTATCCATTTGTCCGGCAAAACTAGCCGTGGGCATGTCTTCTGCTGTGGCTGAACTGCGCACAGCCACATCTACTTCTTTAACTCCATATTGACGAGACAACTTTCTATAAGCTAAAATGATCTTTTTTTCAAAATCTTTAGGCAAAGTTGCTTGAAGGGTTAAATTTCTAATTTGTTTCCCTTTCCTAGCTAAATTCTTTATGTCTTTTACGTTTAAATCTTTGAGGATTTCTTTTATCTGTTTTTTTAAACCAGAACTTTCTAAAACATACCAATAATCTTTTGCTATTGTGGCAAAACCATTTGGAATTTTTACCCCTTTATCGGTTAAGCGACGATACATTTCTCCCAAAGAAGCATTTTTTCCACCAACTTGAGGCACATCTTTAATTGATATTTCTTTAAACCATTTAATCATAAATTTATAAACTTAAAGTTGAATTGATTTTTACTCAATCCAAAAAATTGTTAATTAATAATTTTCTAATCAAGGAATTAAAATCTTACTTTCTTTGTAAATCTATGCAAAACAGGCATCTTCCATTCTTGACCAGCGATTGCTTTTGCCAAACCAATTAAAGAAAGAACAAAACAGATAATCCAGCCAATAAAACCAATAAACCAACCAATAAAAGGAATGATCCAAATTAGAGTGAAAACAATTTCGGCGATAAATAAAACGACACCTTGACGGGCGTGAAAACGAGTAAAATCACTTTTGCTCTTTAAAATAATGGGAATTACACAAAGGATTCCTAAATAAGAAATTAGTCCTAAAAACCTAGCTATTAAATTTGGCTTTTTAGCCGCATCAATAGCTGAACCAATTTTTTCAACAATATTTTCTTTTTCCATAACTATTAAATTTAATGATTTAGTAAATTTATTTTACCATATATATTTATTTTTGTCATGGGGTAATCAATCTTGACAAACAGTCAGAAATCTGCTATACTACAAGTAGAAATAAATGGAGGAACTGATAATGGAAGAAAAATCGAAAAAAATAGGGAAGTTCTTTCTACTTGTATTAGGCTCAGCGATTGTAATTTATCTTTGCATTATTGTCGAGAATGTTTTTCTGTCCACATTGTGTTGGGGGTTTGGAATTTTCTTTATTCCTACCTCTTTCGCTAACCAGTATTTTTGTAAAGAAGATTGGGCCTGTCCCAATGTTCTACACAAATTTCTCTGTTGGGGACTAGCTGCATTCTGCATTGCTTGGTTTTTCGGATTTTTTACTGGACTTTGGACAGTTCCAGCAGAAATTCGTTATCATTCTGATGAAGGACAGTATTTCTGGTACTTATTCGATCGCGCTCGAACCTGGGCTTTGGCTGGAGGAATTATTACTGGTTTATACCAGGCAATAAAAGAATATAGTATCCTTCCGCCACAAGAAGTACAAGGATAAACAACTTAACCCTGATTTTAAAAGGGGCCATGGAAAGGCCCCTTTTAACTTTATTAATATATATTACATACCCATTCCCATTCCTGGTGGCATCCCTGCTCCAGAAGGCATCCCTGTTTTATCTTCTTTTTCTGGTTTATCAGTAATGACAACTTCAGTAGTTAAGAGCAAAGTAGCAATTGAAGCAGCATTTTGTAATGCTGAACGAGTCACTTTGGCTGGATCAACAATCCCAGCGGCAACCAAATCTTCAAACTCATTAGTCGCTGCATTATAACCAAAATTACCTTTATTTTCTATTACTTTTTGCACTACAACCGAACCTCTCATTTTTCCAGTATTATTAGCAATTTGTTCTAATGGTTCTTTTAAAGCTCTCTTTAAAATATCCACTCCAACCGCTTCATCACCTTTTAATCTTATTTCATCTAAAGCGGGTAAACACCTGATTAAAGCCACGCCACCACCAACTACTACTCCTTCTTCTTGGGCTGCTTTAGTAGCATTAACAGCATCTTCTACCTTAAACTTTCTTTCTTTCATTTCCGTTTCTGTGGCCGCTCCTACTTTAATCACTGAAACCCCACCGGCTAACTTGGCTAATCTTTCTTGCAGCTTTTCCTTGTCAAATTCTGAATCACTTAAATCCAAATCTTTTCTAATATCAGCAATTCTATTTTCTATTTCTTGTTTTTTTCCTTTGCCGTCTACAATAGTGGTGTCATCTTTGGTGGCAATTACTCGTCGCGCTTGACCCAAATCTTTTAATTTAGTGTTCTCTAATTTTAAGCCGACCTCTTCTGTAATTACTCTGCCTCCGGTTAAGACAGCAATGTCCTCTAACATTTCCTTTTTACGGTCGCCAAATCCAGGCGCTTTTACTGCCAAGACATTAAAAGCTCCTCTAATTTTATTAACCACAAAGGTGGCTAAGGCTTCACCTTCAATTTCATCAGCAATAATGACTAAATCTTTTTTTCCAGCTTGAGCCATCTCTTCCATTAAAGGAAGGATTTCATTAATTACTCCTATTTTTTTATCAGTGATTAAGATATAGGGGTTGTCAAACTCAGCTGACATTTTTTCTGTGTTAGTAATCATATAAGGAGAAGAGTATCCTCTGTCAAATTGCATCCCTTCAGTTGTTTCTAATTCTAGGCCAAATGATTGTGATTCTTCTACTGTAATTACTCCATCTTTGCCTGATCTTTGCATGGCTTCAGCTATAATCTTACCAATCTCAACATTATTGGCTGAAACAGAGGCTACTTGTTGAATTTCTTCCTTAGTAGAAACTGGATGAGCAATTTTTTCTTTTAATTCTTTGATAATAATTTCTACTCCTTTATCAATTCCCTGTTTAATTAATAAAGGATTAGCTCCAGCTACAACATTTTTTAACCCTTGAGAAACAATAGCCTGAGCTAAAATTACTGCTGTAGTAGTTCCATCTCCCGCCACATCATTTGTTTTAGAGGCCACTTCTTGAATTAATTGAGCCCCGGCATTTTCATTCTTATCTTCTAGTTCAACTTCTTTGGCCACGGTAACTCCATCGTTAGTAATAGTGGGAGAACCAAAACCTTTATCTAAGACGGCGCTGCGACCAACTGGCCCCAGTGTAACCTTAACCGCATTAGCTAATTTATCTACTCCGCGTTTTAAAGCAGCGCGGGCTTCTTCGTTAAATAAAATTTGTTTTGCCATATAATTTGTTTACTTAATTACAGCTACTACTTTGTCATATTCAACCACCAAAAATTCTTCATTATCAACCTTATACTCATCTGAGCCGTACTTTTCAAATAATATTTTATCACCAACCTTTAAATCAATTTTTTCTCTTTGACCGCTTTCTAAAGACTTTCCCGGTCCTACAGCCAAAACCTCACCTTTGACTGGTTTTTCTTTATCAACTGTTTCAGGAATAATAATACCTGATTTAGTCACTTCGTCTTCAACAACTGGTTTAACTATCAACCGGCTGCCCAAGGGTTCTAATTTAAGTTTCACCATAAATTTATTCTTTATTTTAATAATTACAATATTTGACCTTGTAGAATATATAATAATTATTAACACAAACCAAGAATTCGTCAAGGTCGCCGAAACTTAGGATTAGGGATAGAAATATCTATTTAGATTTGCTATAATACAAATATGAAAATTTTGAATTTTTTTCTCTTAATTATCTTTAGCTTATTAATCTGGCAGCCTAGTTTAGCGGCTCAGCCAGTTGATTTATATTTTTTCTGGGGAGAAGGATGTTCCTTTTCTGCTGAAGCTCGAGTATTTTTGGGTAAATTATCAGCAAAATATCCAGAATTAAAAATTAGAAACTTTGAAATTTTTTATAATCAAGCAAACAAGAATGTTTATTTTAGTCTAGGACAGGCTTATAATCTTGATCTTAAAGAAATTCCTGTTCCAGTTATTTTAATAGGAGAAAAATCTTTTATTGGATATAACTCAGCCATTGCTACTAATATTGAACAAACCGTTATCAAATGTTTAGGTAAAGGGTGTATTTCTCCAATTGAAAAATTAAAAAAATTAGATTCAGAAAATTCTCAACAAAAAACCAGCAAAAATTTAATTTTCTGGTTTGCCTCTTTTTTAATAATTATTGTTTTAACCTTTTTGTTTAAAAAACGAAAGGGCTAATTTTTCAATTCTTAAATCTATTCAGTAAACCAATTTAGATTATATCTTTTAGCTGAATCGATTACTTTTTTATATTCTTCTGTGGTAATGTAACGATTAATTTCTGGGAACTTTTTTGCTTGCCAGCAAGGGTTATACCGATTCATAATATTAACAAAAGTATTGGGAGAAATTCTTTTGGCTAAAAACTTTAAAACCCTTTCTGAGCCAGCTAAATTACTGGGGAGAATAAGATGACGAACCAAAAGTCCTTTTTTTATTACATTATCTGTACCTATTTCTAAATTACCCACTTGCCTGTGCATTTCTTTTATTGCTTTCTTAGCTATTTTAAAATAACCAGGGGCTTGTGAATATTTAACGGCCATTTTTTCATCTGAATATTTAAAGTCTGGCAAATAAATATCAATTATTCCGGATAGTAATTTTAAAGTTTTTACAGAATCATAAGCATTAGTATTGTAAATAAGTGGTATTTTTAGTCCCTCTTTAATAGCGTGGGGTAAACTGGCTAAAATTTGCGGCACTTGAGAAGTAGGATTAATCAAATTTATATTATGACAACCTGATTTTTGTAATTTTAACATTATTTTTGCCAGCCCTTTATCACTTACTTCTTTACCTGGAACCGTCCTTCCTTTTTCTAACTGACTAATGTTATAAGTCTGGCAATAGGCACAAGACAGGTTACAAAAATTAAAATTAATTGCTCCTGAACCATATTGACCAACCAAAGCTTTTTCTTCGCCAAAACCAGGCTCAAAGCTAAAAACTACTGCTTTATTTCCTAAATAACAAAAACCTTTCTCATTTTTAATTCTGTTAGCTCCACATTTTCGCGGACAAACCCGACAGGGATTAAGTAATTGTTTGGCTTTTTCAATCCTTGAATTAAATTCTTTTTCACTTAAATTAAGATAACTTGGATACTTCATTTTATAATTAAATCCTTATTTCTTAAATCTCTCCACTCTAATTAATCCAGAACAAGGGATGATTTCTATTTTTTTCTTGGCTAATTCATCTAAAATTAGATTCATGCCAATGGAATCTGAAGTAATATGACCAGCAATAACAACATTGATGTGAGCCTTTTCTGCTTCTTTACGATTTTTTTCACTCATGTGCATGGCCACTACTGTGCCTATTCCTACTTGGGCCATTTTCTCATAAATCTTTGAAGAACCTTCTGTTCCGCCAGTAATTTCAGTTAAAGCAATTTTACCGCAATGGTTTGTTTCTTTTCCAGCAAAAAGCCTTGGGCCAGCTCCCATTTTCATTCCTTGTTGATACTCAGGAATGGTTTTTAACAAATCTAATAAATCTTCTACATATTCTGGTTTTTTCTTTTTAATTAATTTATCTAAAAAATCAGCCACACAATTATCAGCTGGAGTGTGCACACACATATATCCTACATTTAATAGTTTAGCTGCATCAACGACTCGATTATGATTAGCCGAAGAAATTGAACGACTAACCTCTCCTCTTCTTAAACGAACCAAACTTTCAGCAATATTAATTGGAACTCCATAAAGACTTAAAACATCTGCCTGTAGCTTCATCACATCATCTAATCCGGTTAAACCTATGCCTCTGGGATGGTGGGCTAAAATCAAATCAACATTACCCAAATGTTTTGCTAAAAGTAGTTCACTTACTTCCATATCAATACCAGTTAAAATCTTTTTAATTGGTTTATTTGTTTTGTTTAAAATTCTGGTGTCAGAATACGGATTTGTCAGTCTTTCTTTGTCAAATTCTCTCTTTTGTTTTATAGACATTTTCTCATATTGCTTTTTTAAATGGGTTAACATTTTTTTCACCTGCCTCTCCCCTCTTAAATCGCTCTTTATCCCCATTTTAATAGCTAAATTGTAAATTTGTTCAATAGTCATAAATATATAGTTAAAATAAATCTTACTTTTATTATATGTAAAAATAAGATGTTTGTCGAGAATAATTTAATTATTTATTTACATTTGTGTTTTAAAAAATACAGTTGCTGGTATTTAAAAAAAAGGTGACTCTTGTCACGTTTTCGGTCAACAATTTTAAAATACTTTTTTGTAAATTCTTCAAATTTCTTTTGTGGCAACATTACTGAAGTCCAGTCACCTAAATTTAATTTTATCTCATTAATTTGTTTTAAGATTAATCCTTTTTTCTCCCCTAATTGTTCAATGGCTCTATCTGCCCGACCAAAATGAAAACCATAATTTTTATCATGGAATTTTGGATTACCAAACAACTTATAAATTCTGAAAAACTTATCTATATCTGATTTACTGGGTCGATAGTTTTCAATTATATCTTTAACATGAATATATTTCTTTTGATTATAAACTGTGGCCGCCCAGAAGATACGACCATTGGGCTTTAAAAGTTTTTGTATATTTTGATAAACTTTATCCCAATCCTTAAAAGGAACATTTATAATTGCGTGGTCTCCAATAATTAAATCAAATTTCTCCTCTTTAAAAATTTTATCCATTTTTCGCCAATCCCCTTTAATAAACTTTTCTCCTTTTATTTTATGGTCCAGTAATTTAGATTGTTCTTTAACCATTTCTGGATTAATATCAATTAAAGTAATTTGGTATCCGTACTTATCCCCCAACTCTCTTAATAGGGCGGTGGCTCCTAAAATTAACATTTTTCTGTTTTTGTTCTTAAAATCAACAATTTGATTAAAAAAAGATTTGTAAATTCTAAATTCCCCTAAAGAAGGGGTCCAGGGCGGATCTATTTTCCCCCACCAATTAGAAACCTTTTTCCATCTTTTTGTCCAATCTTTTTTATTCATTTTTATACTTATTAATAATCTCTTTTATTCTTTCTTTTTCTTTAGTTACTATATCGCCATCGTATTCCCCAGCGTGAGCTGAAGACCCTTGATAACAAGGAGCTTTTTGGTCCAAGTGAAGATTAAAATATCCATTTTCAATATAAACATGAAAACGTGGGTATTGATAACCGCGTAAACGACGGACATAACTTGTCTCTCCTGTTTTTCTTCTTAACTCAGCATAGCCGCAACGCTTGATTAGTTTGTCAGTATCAATAGAAACAAGTGGTATTTTAATTTTCATAAACTTTACTTTTTTACTTGGCAAACCCAAAAAGGAAATGATTCATCAATTTCGTGAAAGTAGCAATCGTTTAAAACTATTTTCTTTTGGATTTTAAAATATTGGGAAACCTGTTTACTGGTTTCTTTTTCAAATCCAGGATTCCACTTTTTGTCCATGGGCTTAAACAATTCCCACATATCATTGAGTAATTTAGTAATCTTGGCACTAGGATGTTTATATTTCCCCTTTTTCCAATACTTTATTAGTCTTTTTCTAATTAAGTTGATATTCATTATGTGGGTTTTAGGATTATAAATATTGTTGTGGAGGCAAGCAAATAATTCAATAATATTATTTTTATATACCGGGATTTTAGCATATCTATCTAAAATTGAATCAAACGGTTTAAATTGCCAATTATTAGGAATAACATGCATTTTAGTAATAAAATATCCTTTTGGTTTTAAAACTCTTTTAACTTCTTTTAAAAATTGTTTTTGTAATCGTCTAGGAATATTTGGAAGAACAATATCTCCCAAGACTGCGTCATAGTAGTTTGAAGCAAAGGGCATATTAACCCAATTCCCTTTAACTATAATTTCATTAGGATCTTTCCTTTTCATTAGTTCTGTCATAGCCATAATCATTTCCATGTTAATATCAATAATACTGACATCGGCCTTAAGGACAGCTAAAACGTCTCTTATTTCTGGAGTTGCCCCTAAAACTAAAGCTCTTGGTTGGCGTTTTAAACCAACAAAAGATTTCTTAGCAAACCGACGATACAGACTCATTGCTTGCTTAGATGGTCTGCCTGGTGGAGTACAGTATCTTTCCCAACGAGCGGCAATATTTTTCCAAGGGTTTGCAAATTTTTCCTGTTTTTTCTTAGGCATATTATTTCTTCGGAGATAACTTGTATATAAATGTATTTTTACTTATGGTTGTGTTAATTTCTGGTAGTTTTTCTTTGATTACAAAATATTTTTTTAATGACTTTTCAGTTTCTTTTAGGCTACAAAAATTATAATCTTTATTATACGGTGACAAAATTTGATCAAGCTTATTAAAAAGTGGCTTGATTTTGGGGTTCTTTTTTACATAAATATTCATTTTTTCTTTAAATCTCTTACCTGAAAGAATACCACCTTTTCTATACGGACCGCGGAAATATGCTTCCATCCAAAAATTAGTTATTGTCCTAGGGGTTGCTTTTCTGTTTAAATATTTATCCGCTACTTGATTAAAATCTTCTACTGCCTCTGGATTGTAAAAAAAGACCCTGCTAACAAAACAACCCTTTTTGTTTAAAACTGATCTTAATTTATTAAATAATTCTGCATGATCTTTTAATGGAAAAGCACTGGTAATATAATCGCCCAAAATAACATCATAGTAGTTTTTCTTTAAAGGCATATCTTTCCAGCTAGCTTTTACCCATATTTCTTTTTCTACTGCTTTTTTCTTTTTCATCAGCTCGGTCATAGCTAAAATCATTTCTATATTAATATCACAAATACATACTTCTGCTTTTTTAAATTTGTTTAAAAGATCTCTTAGCTCTGGTGTCGCCCCTAAAATTAATATTTTGGGGGTCTTTATTTTTTTAATTGTAGATTGAAAAAGTTTTTCATAATCTAAGATATTTCTCGGCGAAGGGCGACCAGGCGAACAAAATAAATTCCAATTCTTTGATATTGTTTTCCAAGGGTCTATAAATTGTTTTCTGATTGATTCTTTTTTGGCCATATTACTTTTTTATTTTCAAAACATAAACTATCTTATTATGATACTTCATTTTAGGAACAACCCAAGCATTTAAAATCCTAAAGTGCTTTTTAAGCCGATTTTCTAAATCTTTGCGGTATAAGTGAACACTTTGATAAGTCTCCATTTTATATTGTAAATCTTTTAACCCTTGCTTGGATATCTTTCCTTGATCATATAGTTTCTGAATTTCTTTGTCAAAATAGGAAAAATCATATTGCCATTTTCGACGATCAAAAATTTTAGACTTATCTTGTACCCAGTGCCAAAGATAACACTTGTTCTCCCATTTTTTAATAAATTTAGGATTTTTATTATACAATTTAGCTAATTCATCAAAACTTATTTGACGAACACGCTCTGGAATACAATAAGCCCCGTAAATAAAATATCCGCCTGGCTTAAGAAATGTTTTTATATTTTGAAAATACTGGTTATATGTTTTTAAAGCAATGTTATCAAGAGTTTCGTCTGCTAAAACGACATCGAAATAGCTTGTTTTAAATGGTTTGGCAAGCCAATTACCAATCTTTGCTTTTTCTTTGGGATTTTTATTCTTCATCACCAGGCTCATTCCCTTAACCATTTCTTTATTTATATCTAAAAGCCAAACCTGATAACCTAGGTCAGCTAATAAATCACGAAATCCTGGTGTTGCTCCTTGAATCAGGGCTTGTGGTTGATTATTCTTAACCAATACCTTAAGTCGTGATTTTATAAATCTTAATTCTTGAGCCGAAGGCCTCCATGGTGGTTTAATTTTACTCCAAAAATCAGACCATTTTTTCCAATCTTGATTAAAAGCTTTTTTCTTTTGTTTTTTAATTTTTTTTGCCATAAATTATCCTTGACTATTTTAGCAAAATATTTATACTATAAATATGATGTTAAACAAAAATGAAACTTTTGTAGAAAAGGAGGGTCCTGTGAGAAAGGATTACTGTAAGGACTATGAAGGCGAGTGCAGTCGTAGTCATGAGGTTGAAACAAATTTTTCTCCCGAAGAAATTGAAAGATGGGGGAAAAGAATCTTTGTTGTTTCTGGCCCACCCGGATCTGGTAAAGACACTGTAGTTGAAGAGTGTATGAAAAAAGACCATAAATTGGAATATTTTATTCCAACAACTACTCGTCAAGCCCGTCCTGGAGAAGAAGATGTTCGCTACCACTTCGAAGGTGTAGAAGCATTTGAAGAACAAATGGGAAAAGATGAATTTCTTTTCTGGCAAGATCATGGAAAAGACGCGGAAGGAAATCAAAAATACTACGGTATTAAGAACTCTGACCTGCGTAATGCCTTGACCGCCAGCGATAATGACATTGTTATTACTGTTGGAGGCATCTGTGGTGCCATGGAAATTAAGAGAATATTTCCCCAGGCTACTTCTGTCTTTATTAGTCCCTCTTCACTTGAAACTTTGGAAAAACAAATTCGAGGAAGAGGTACTGAATCTAATAAAGAAATAGAAGCTCGACTTAAAGAAGGCCGGACAATGATGGAGTGCAAAGATCTATATGATTTTGCCGTAACCAATGTTTACGGTGAACTGGATAAGGCTGTAGAAATAGCCTTGAAAACTATCCAAGAAAGGAGAAACAGATAGGCCTTAACTCAAAACACATATTAATAAGCCGCTGCAAAGCGGCTTTTCCTTTATTTTCTAGGCTGACATAAAAAATGAACAAATATTTTGGCGACAGGATGATAAGCATCCTGATATGTTTCTTTGATTATAAAATGTTTCTTAATCATTGTCTTTAGCCTCTTAAGGGTTTGTATTTCTGTATCATCACATTTAAGATTCGTATCAAAATCTGGTGTAAAATACAGACTTTTTATCTGCTTTTCTGAAAGTCCTTGTTTTTTAGCATAATCTTTCAATTTTCTAGCCATAGCCTGATATTTAAAGCACTGGGTTTTGTAATTATATAGGCCTGGTTGGCTGGTCAATTGGTATAAAATATAGATTCTGTTTTGAAAATTTTTAAAATATTTTGGATCCTCTTTATATTTGTCAATAATCTGTTTAAAACTAATTGGCTCTTTTAAAAAGGGTTCAACATTAACCCGACTCATTACAACATAACCATCTTTTTTAATTACTCTTTTAATATTTTTATAAAGTTTTTCATGATTTTTTAGTCTAATTACAGAAAAAGCTCCGTGACTTAAACTTAAATCAAAAGAATCATTCTCAAATGGCATTTTTAGCCAATCACTAATTACTAATTTTTCTTGTTTATTGTTTCTTTTCATTAACCGGGTCATGGCTCGATAAACTGGAACATCAGCATCTATAATATAGACGCCTAATTTTTTATATTTAGCTAACATGTCACGAATTTCTGGTGTTGAGCCTAAAACAAGAACCTTTGGATTCTTTCGTTTCAATATTTTTTTTACTGCCTTTTCATAAAACATCACCTCCCTTTTTGAAGGACAAAATGGTGGCTCAACATTTTTCCAAACATTATACCACCACTCTTCTTTTTTTTGCCAAACCGGATTGTCTATTTTCTGTTTTAGCATATTACTTTCTATTTTTCAATAAATAAATTGGTAAATATTGGCTGAATCTAAATTCTTTATCTATTTTAATAGAAATAATGGAAAAATTTTCTTTAATCAATTTCATAAATTTTCCTTTAAACAAAACTAAATTTTTCATTCGATTTTCAAGACTCATAATTTTTTGATATTCTTTTTTTGTTAGCTCGCCTTGCTGATATTTTTTTTCAATTTCCTGAAAAATCTTATCTGCGGAAAGAAGTTTATTTTTTGGATTATAGGCTTTATTGAAAAACGTATAAAATCTGAGGTCTGTAAAAAAATCTTCCCATTTTATTTTATTCTTCCGATAATCAGAAACTATTTTTTTAAATGGAGCTTTTTTATTTGACAAATGAATGAGTTCTCTTATTAAGAAAAAACCCTCTGGCTTTAATACTCTCTGGATTTTAAATAATAATTTTCTAACATCGTGAATGGAAAGAAGATTGGTTAAAGTACCGTCTCCCATTACTAAATCAAAACTATTCTTTGGAAAAGAAACAGTAAGCCAATTAGCATTAATAATCTTTTCTTTTTTTACCCCCTTATATTTTATTAAAGGTTTCATTATTTTTATCATTTCCCGACTAATATCAATACACACAACCTGACAATTATTTTTTAAGGCAATATCACGAAGTTCTGGGGTAACTCCTAAAATTAAAACTTTAGGATCTTTTTTATTTTTTAAAGCTTGTTTTAAAAATTTTTCATAAGTCTTTTGCTCACTTATACTAGGAACAGCTGGTGATCTCTTCTTCCTCTTTTTTCTATTTTGTCCCATTTGTTTTGACCAGACTTGAACATTTTTTCGTTTTTTTGTAATTACCATATAATTAAATTATTTTATTACTTTTTATTTTTCAATAAATAAATTGGGGAATTTTTGGCTGTAATATAATCACGAGAAGTTAAAATTTTTTTGATAGTAAAAAATTTTCTTATTTTTTTTTCACTGTCTTTTTTAGACAACACATACCAATAATAAGTATAAGTAGATTGCCAATTCTCTTGAAAATGTTTCATCAATTCTTTTAATAGTCTTTTATTAAAACTATTTTTTAAATTTTTATATACCTTTCTCATTTCTTTCATCTGATCTGCTTGATTAAGTCTGTGTTGTTTGTCTGTCTGAACTAGACTGTAGAATAAACTGATAAAGAGATAATGAATTGCTTCTTGAAAACTGTATTTTTTTTGTTTTAAATCTTTAACAATATTTAAAATAATTGTTTTGGGTTTAGCTTGATTCGGAAGATACATGTTATATCGAGTGACCCAATGGCCATCTTTTTTAAGAATTCTTGATATTTCTTGAAAAAGTTCTTTATGCTTTTTGGGCTCAATATTACAAATAACTTCGTCCCCCACTGCTAAATCAAAAAAATTGTCTTTGAGTCCTGTTTTTAACCAGCTTGCTTTAATGTATTTTTCTTTTAAATCTGCTTTGTTTATAAAATCTGTCATTGACTTATACATATTTGGACTAAAATCAACACAATACACCTGAGCTTTAAAAAGACAGGTGTAGGTAAATAAAAATCTGCGTATCTCCGGGGTTGAACCCATTACTAATATTTTGGGTTCTTTTTTATTTTTTAATACTTGATTAATGGCTATGGCATAATTTCTTATATCATCAAGACTGGGCCGGTTTGGAATAACAAATTTACAATAATCTCGGGTAATTTTTTGCCACATTTTTGTTCTTTTTTCCATATTATTTTTTAAAAAGAAGAAACCGAGTCTTTAAAAGCCCCGGTCCTTGGTTTTTCTTAAATTGATTCAATAGCTTCACACATTGCCTGAAGCTTCTCCGGTTCTTCCCTGCCTCCGGCAATTCTAATTAAATGATCATTGAAAACGCCCACCCTGGTTTTATTAAAACCAAAGCTTCCACCATACTCAATGTTTTCTTTGCCGATTTGATCTTCCAAAATCTGAGCGGTTTTCCAAGCGTCTTCACAAGAGATGTAAAAAACGCCAGCTGCACCTTCTGGCATATTTTCTTTTACATAATCATAATTTTTATGATCAGGAAGGGAAGGATAAGAAACTGAAGTAATTCCATGCTTTCCCACAATTTTTGAAAAACTCAAAGCCAAAGTTCTTGTATTTTCCAAACTTTGTTTATTAAGTTTTTGAAACTCTTCTGGATTTCTTTCAGGAAGGATTGCTTCCACTGCTGGAGGTAAATAGGTTCCAGAAACAGCTCTCCTAACTTTCATTTGGCTGATTTTTTCTGCATCACCATAAACCAAACCCAAAGTCCCTACATCATGGGCATAAAACTTTGTTCCTGATTCAACGCCAATAACCGGTGCTGAAGTCTGTTTCATTTTCTTTGCCAAATCAAAACCACTGGGAGTAGACAAAGTGTTATCCAGAATTAAAGTCAAACCATCCTCTCTTTTGGTTAACCAGGCAGAATTTAATAAATTCTGAAATTCCAGCAATCTTATGCGCAAATCCATTTCTAAACCGATTCCTTTTTCCTCTAAAGATTTTATTAAAGACCTTAAGGGCATATAGGAATGGTCTTGGTCAATTTTCCGCGCCGTGGATTCAAATTCCTGAACCAGTTCAATAAGTTTTTCTTCTTGCTCTTCTGTTAAAGAAGTGGCTTTTTCAGAACCGAGCCATTTGCGAACCCAGTCTCTATTCATTAAACTTCTTTCTAAAACTTTGTTTAATGACATTTTTTCCTGGTATTTCTTATTCACTTCTTCGGTTTTAGTAAAAAGCTCTTCCACATTCAAAACAGGCATTGACTCGTCATTACCAACAATTTCAGCAAAAATGGCTCTGGGATTGTGTTTGTCAATCTGTTTTTTTAAGTCCTCAATATCACCAGGATCAACTTTTATACAAATAATACCGCGCGATTCAAGCTCTTTAAGATATTCTCCTGATTGAGAATACACATAAGGACTGTACAAAAGCGTTTCTCCTTTTTGTAAACCTAATGATTCCAAAGATTCAACCACTGCAGCCATGCCATTACTGACAAGCATAAGCTCATTTTTTTCAACTCCGACCAATTTAGCTATTTCTTCTTCTTTTTTTACCAACTCTGGATAACCATATCTATCATAAATTTTAACCGGTTCTCCTTTGTAAAAATCATCAAAAGCCTGCTTCCATTCTTCTACAGAAGCATAAGTCCCAGATATTCCTGGTTTTTCAACGCGATTTTTTTGAATTTGTTCTTTCATGACTCCTCTATTTATTAATTTGTTAAAATTAAATTGTTATTTAATTTCAAACTTTGCTTATAATTAAATTATCTTATTATCTACATAATGAAGATTAAATTTCAAGGTTCTGCGAGCAAAGCGAGCAGGTTCTTATATTATCTGAATTAATCATAGCAAAAAATACCTACTTTGTCAATATAGCACATAATGCATATATAAATAAAAACTCGGCTTGGTTAAGCCGTTTTCTTTAATTTTAAGCAGAATTTAATAAGCAATATATCTTTGCACTAAAGCTAGAGAAATTGCCCCCCAAATCAATGAAAAAATCATCATTAATCTGCCGTCTTTTTTAGTGGTTGGCAATCTCCAAACAAAAAAACTGTAAATCAAACCGGCTGGTAAGGGGCTAAAAACAATAATTAACAATCCGACAATTACCAGCTTTTGTTTGGAAATTAAAATTTTATCTGAAATTTTTTCTTTCATTTAAATATAACTAAACAATTCCTCCAAAAAAGAATCTATTTTTAATAAAATTTTATTCTATTACCTTATAAACAATATCTCCTGGTTTGGCTAATTCATCCAGTTTTAAGCCAACAGCGTCTCCCTTTTTTGCTACTTCAATATTCTCATGTTCAACCTGCATTGAACTAACTTCTTGAGTAAAATCTCTATCACCACCGACAATTCTAATTGTTTCTCCTTCTTTTAATTCCCCAGAAAGTTCTAAAACTCCTACTCCTATTTTTCCAAAATAATGAGTAATTTTACCAATTTTTTTTTCTTCGGCCATATAAATATTTTAATTATTATACCGATTAATTATTAATATTATAACTAACTATAAGAATCCTTCAAGTAAAGATTAAATAACATAACGACCCTCGTTCATTTGATCGCCGATGATAATTCCCTGATCAAGAGTAATTACCCTTTTTCTTAAAAAATTAACTATCTCTCGATTATGAGTAACTAAAAGAACAGTGGTCCCGTACTCATTAATCTTGTCCAGTAACTCAACAATATCTCTGGTGGTAATTGGGTCAAGATTGCCTGTTGGCTCGTCAGCTATCAATATTTTAGGCCGATGAACCAGGGCTCTGGCAACTACTACTCTTTGGGCCTCACCAGCTGAAAGTTGTTGAGGAAAATAATCAACTCTATTTTCTAAACCAACAATTTTTAAAACCTGATTAACTGCCGGCTTTATTCTTTTTGTTTGTGTATTAATCACTTCTAAAGCAAAAGCGACATTTTCTGCTACTGTCTTTCTTTCTAATAATTTAAAATCTTGAAAAACTACACCAATTTGTCTTCGTAAAGCAGGAACTTCTTTTGATTTAATGTCTGTGATGTCCCAACCACCAATAACAATCTTACCTGAAGTAGGTCTTTCTTCTGCGGTCAACAATTTAAGAATAGTACTCTTGCCTGCCCCTGACTGACCAACTATAGAAATAAATTCTTTAGGTCTAATATGAAAACTAACCCTACGTAAAGCAAAAACATCAGCTGAATAACGTTTAGTAACATTAACAAATTTAATCATAGATTTACAAATTAGCCAGCGCTGAGGGTCGAACTCAGGACCTCCGCTTTACGAGAGCGGCGCTCTAAACCAACTGAGCTACGCTGGCAAAAAGCGGGAGACGGGGATCGAACCCGCGATCTTCTGCTTGGGAAGCAGACATTCTACCACTGAACTACTCCCGCAGCTTTTTCTTTAATTCTTTGATCGCTTTTAATTTTTTAAAAAGAGGCACTTTATCAATAATTAAAACTCCATTAAGATGATCTATTTCATGCTGAAAATCACGTGCTAATAAATCTTCTGCTTTAATTCTAACATTTTGTTCTCTTTCTAACAAATATGCTTCTATTTCAACAGTTTGAGGTCTTTTTATTATTAAATTAGTTCCTGGCAAACTTAAACACCCTTCAAATTCGCTAGCCATTTTATCTGATTTTTTAATAATTTTTGGGTTAATCAGGATAAACGGGCCATGACCGATATCAATAACAATAATTCTCCGCTTGTCTCCGACTTGCGGAGCCGCCAAACCAATACCATCATCTCGATGCAGGGTCCTTAACATTTTACGGGCTAAATCTTTTACTTCATCATTAATTTCTTTTACTTCCTCACATTTAACCCGTAAAATAGGGTCGCCATATTTTCTAATTTTTAATCCAGACATATAAATCTATATTAACATTTTTAAAACATTAAAACAACTAAAAAGCCCTGGGACAACCAGGGGTTATTTATTAAAAGTATTTGTTATTAAAATTAAATAAATCTTAGTCTTTTAATTCTTGGTTTTCTTAGCTTATTCTTGGGCAACATATTAGAAACAGCTTTATGCAAAACTTGATTTGGGTCATTTTTAAAAACATCTCCCATTTTCTTTGTTTTTAAACCTCCTGGATAACCACTGTGGTGATAATAAAGCTTTTGGTCTAATTTCTTTCCTGTAATCTTCATCTTTTTTGTATTCTTCACTATAACAATGTCTCCATTGTCAACATTAGGTCGATAACTTTCTTTTCCTTTACCAATTAAAAGTTGGGCTATTTGTGTAGCTAAACGGCCTAAAACCTGATCTGTGGCATCAATATTATGTGTTTTTCTATCAATTTTAAACATATTTAAACCAATTCTAAAATATTATATATTTTAAACCAATTCTAAAATAACCATTTGAGCCATATCCCCTTTTCTTGGTCCTAATTTAATAATACGACAATAACCACCTGGACGATCCTTATACTTTGGCCCAATTTCTTCAAGCATTTTTTTAGTGGCCTCTCTACTTTGTAAATATGAATCTATTCGACGATAATTGTTTAAATTATTCTCTTTGGCTCGTGTAATTAATCGTTCAATAATTGGCTTTACTTCTTTCGCTTTTGCTTCTGTAGTCTTAATCTTCCCGTGTAAAATAAAACTCAAGGTCAACCCTTTAAGCAATGCTTTTCGCGGACCAACTTTACGACCTAAACTTTTCCCTTTCTTTCTGTGGCGCATAAAAATTATTTTTTAATCTTTTTCTTGGCTGTTTTCTTTTTAACTGTTTTCTTTACTGTTTTCTTTACTGGTTTCTTTACTGTTTTCTTAGCTGATTTTTTAACAGCCCTTTTAACTGTTTTCTTTACTGTTTTTTTATCAATTTTTCCTCCTAAATCTAACAAACTGTTAAATTGTTCTTTTAATAATTGACTGGCCTTTAAAAAAGCCTGGAGTGGTGAAATACTGCCGTCAGTTTCAATCCCTAGAATAATCTTGTCAAAATCTGTTCTTTTTCCTACTCTTATATTTTCTACATTAACAGAGACATTTAAAACCGGACTAAAAATTGAATCGGTAACAATTGTACCGATTTCTAGATTAGCTCGTGATTTTTCTTCTGAAGCAACCCAACCATATCCCTTGGTCACCCAAATATCCATTTCTAAATTAACTTTTTTATCTGTTAAAGTGGCAATTAATAAATCAGGGTTAACTATTTCCACATCTGATGACTTTTTAATATCACCTGCTTTAACCTTTTTTTCTCCACTTACCTTTAGGCTTAGTTTAATAGGCTCGTCTTTCTCAGTAAGAATTTCTAAACGAAGAGATTTTAAATTTAAAATAATTTCTAAAACATCTTCTTTAACTCCTTCTAATGTAGAAAATTCATACTTGACTCCTTTTATCTTTACTGCTGTTACCGCTGCTCCTGATAAAGAGGTTAACAAAACCCTTCTTAAAGCGTTGCTCCAGGTAATACCATATCCTGGCCAACAAGGTTCAATAAAAATTTGACCTTTGTTTTTATTTTTAGAATCTAGTTGAGATTCAACTTTTGTTGGTAAAAAATTCTCCATAAAATATTATATTAAAATAAAATATTAAATATATTATCGACTATAAAAACCAAGGATTAATTCTGTTTCAAATGTCTGAGGCAAATCCTCTGGAGCTGGATCTTTTAAAATCTTGATTTCAAGTTTTTTCTTATCTAAACTAGTCCAAGCTGGCAAAGTGTCCTTATCTTTAACTTGCCCTATTTTTTCTTTTACTTTTTCTATAATCGCTTTTTTTTCTTTAGGTTGAATAGAATCCCCTGTTGTCACTTGATAAGATGGGACATCAACTCGCCGGCCATTAACTAAAATATTGCCATGACTAATAAGTTGTCGGGCTTGTCTGCGAGAACTAGTAAAACCTGCTCGATAAACAACATTATCTAATCTTTTTTCTAAAAATTTTAAAAAGTTCTCTTCAGTATTCCCTTCTTTTTCCTTGGCTTTAATAAAATAATTTTTAAATTGTTTCTCTGAGACATAATAAGAACGTCTTAATTTCTGTTTTTCTCTTAATTGACGACCATAGTCTGATATACGACCATAGCCCTTTGGGCCATGGGCTCCTGGGGGATACTTTTTTTTATTTAAAACACATTTTTGAGAATTACAACGATCCCCTTTTAAAAAAAGTTTTTTACCTTCTCGACGACAAATTTTACATTGGGGACTAGCTAACATAAGATTTGATTAAACTCTTCTTGCTTTTCTAGGACGACAACCATTATGAGGTAATGGGGTAACGTCTTTAATAGACAAAATATTCAGACCATTGGAATAAAGTGATCTGACAGCCGATTCTCGACCCATACCCACGCCCTTAATAAAAACTTGGACCTCTTTTAGTCCTGTTTCTTTGACTCTTTCAACAACATCCCTGACAATAACACTTGCGGCATAAGGAGTCGCTTTTTTAGGCCCTTTAAAGCCTAATTTACCGGCGCTAGCCCAGGCCAAAACATTACCAGATGGATCAGTTAAGGTAACAATTGTGTTATTATAAGTAGCCTTAATATAGGCATGACCTCGAGGAACGTTTTTAATTATTTTAGATTTCTTTTTATTTACCATAAACTAATTTCTATGTCTTTTTAGCTGCCGCCCGGCGCCCACTTCCAATGGTTCGACGGACATTGCCCCTAACGGTTCGGCTATTAGTTTTTGTTCTTTGCCCTCTAACTGGCAAACGTCTACTATGTCGTAAACCGCGATAACAGCCAATTTCTTTTAACCGCTTAATATTACTGGAAATATCTCTTTTTAAGGTTCCTTCTGTGCTATACTCGTTTTCTATAACCTTTCTTAATTGTTCAATTTCTGAGATAGTCAAATCTTTAACTCGTTTGTCTGGATTAATTTTAGTTTGTTTTAAAATCTTATTTGAAGTATTGAGACCAATACCAAAAATATAGGTTAGGCCTATTTCTGTTCTTTTATTAGAGGGTAAATTAACACCAACAATTCTTGCCATATTTATAAGTTAAAATTACGCGCAAAAGCGCGATTATCCTTGTCTTTGTTTATGTTTTGGGTCCTTGCAAATAACGCGAACCCTTTTGCCGCGTCGAATAACTTTACACGAACGACAAATCTTTTTAACTGACGCTCTTACCTTCATAGCTTAATAGTTTAGAAACGATAGACAATTCTGCCTTTGGTCAGATCATAAGGACTCATCTCTAGTTTTACTCGATCACCTGGCGAAATTCTAATGCGGTGTATTCTCATTTTTCCAGAAAGGTGAGCTAAAATGTCCTTTCCATTATCTAATTTTACGCGAAAGCTAGCTGAGGGTAATAGTTCCTCAACTACACCTTCAGCAGTTAAAAAATCTTTTGAGATTTTTTCACGATCAGGCATAGAGTTAACAATATTTTAATGTTGAAAGTATAATTT
>SDBV01002660.1_pt1 | contig 26658 bp, 21 predicted proteins | sample 2277081 | NCBI WGS metagenome assembly SDBV01 (sample SAMN10402039, study PRJNA504765) | marine sediment metagenome | isolation source: marine sediment core GS10_PC15, 223 cmbsf | place: Arctic Ocean: Southern Knipovich Ridge | collected 2010 | reverse complement strand
GAACTGGCGGTTGCAATCTTTTTCCCGGTAAAATAGGATCTGGGTTCGAAACGGAATTCAATGCTGTGTTCTCCCGCCGGGAGGACCATTCCCCGGAGAACGTAGTTGACTCTGAAATGGGGGACTTCCTCACCATCGACAAACGATCTCCATCCTGCGTCGTAGAACATTTCTGAAAAGACGGCCAGTTGTTCAGTGCTCCCATGATAAGAATAGGATAACCTGTTCGGATGGTATGAATCCAGAGAGATAAAAGATGCACTGTCGCGGGTGAAGGTTTTTCCGGCAACATACACATCAAAACGCTTATCAATAATCGCCTCACTAGAAGGTTCAAAATCGTTCAGGGCTTCAAGCTCCTCGTTTGCATTCTCCACAAGACGGTATGAGTTTACCAACCAGGCATTGCCAAGAGCCAGGGGATTAAGTCGTACCTGTGGTTCTTCATCCTGGACCGAAACAATAAAGTATTTGGCGTTTAGCATTTCCAGCACTTTCATGTTGTTCTGGGCGATGTGGTAGCTGATGAGTTCCTGGTATCGCTGCATTTTTGCACCGTGGTACCCGCCGAGGGATTTATGGAAATATGAAGTCCTGGCGCTGTTAAAAGGATCTCCGGAAACATCGAAAACCCGGTAATGGGGATCGGGATCCTGAAGGATCTGCTGGTCTGCTGCCATGGGTTGGAATCCGTGCTGGATAGTTCTTTTTGATCCAAAAGCATCGTTGTTAAGATAACGTTTGTCTACCGGCCACATATCGACAAGAACTAAAAATCCAAGGGCAAGGAAAAATACATTTTGCTTTATTTTCTTCGTATACCAGGCATAAATCAGTCCTGCTCCAAGCAGAACAAAAATAAGTGAACGCAGAGCATCTTTTCGGAATATTGTCTCACGGTCTGCCATAATTGCATCCATGAAGGGATTGGGGCCCTGGGCCAGGTATCGCTGGTCTCCAGGACCGGAGAAGCTGAACATGCCTGCAAACAGGAGGAAGAAGAGGGATAGTCCCCCGACAATATACACACTTAGTTTCAGCCCTTTCATGAATTCCTTTTTTGAAGGCGGTTCCTTGAGCATTTGATCAAGGGCCAGAAATGCAAGCAAAGGGATGGCGAACTCGGCAACTACAAGTATCATAGTTACAGTCCGGAATTTATTGTAGCCCGGGAAGTAATCGATAAACAATTCGGTCAGAATCATAAAATTCCGGCCCCAGGCTAAGGTTATTGAGAGGACGGTCACGGTGAGCAGCCACCATCTCAACCTTGACCGGATCATGATGAATCCGAATACAGCAAGGAAAAGGACAATTGCCCCTACATATACCGGTCCCGCGGTACTGCCCTGTGTCCCCCAGTATAAGGGCATTAATTTTATTACCTGCCTGGCATACTGGTTTCCCTGGGCCTGGCTGAAATATTTGTAGGTTTCGGAACTTTCAGAGAGGGCACCTGCCGAAGCCCCACCCTTGAAATTTGGTACCAGGAAAGTAAAAGTTTCGTCCACTCCATAACTCCACGCGGTTATATAACTTTTATCCAGACCGGTAGTCTGATCACTCTCATCGACTATAAGTTCGGATTCTCCACGGGTTGAGTATTTTCCATATTCATAGGTGGTCCAGAGTGTGGTGAAATTTGCCCCGATGGCCAGGAAAACAGCCACCATCAGGGTTCCGACGGATACGAAATAGGGTTTCAGTCTCTTGTCTTTGTAAGCTGAATAGAGCTCAAATATTCCCAGGATAAAAATTGTTAGAAGTGTATAATATGTTATTTGAAGGTGATTGATTACAATCTGCAGTGCCAGGAAAAGTCCCGCGAGAGAACTTCCCAGGAGAACCCTTCCTTTTAGAGCCATATATACTCCGCCAATGATGGCGGGCATATATCCGATAGCAATGGCTTTGGTAGCATGTCCGGCAGGGATGATGACGAAGAAATAACTGCTGAAGGCAAATGCTATTGCTCCAATGATGCTCAATTGCGGTCTTGCCCCGAAGGCAATCATGGCGATGTAAAATCCAACAAGGTAGAGTAAAATGAAGCTTAATGGCCTGGCTTTATTGTAGAGCAGGACCATATAATGAATGGTTCTCAGAACTGAAGGAGGAGGAGGAGATCCTATCAGATATGTCGGCATACCTCCGAACATTGAATTTGTCCATAATATCGCTTCGTCCGTTTGCTTTTCGTAAGCGGTTTTCTCACTTGTCATACCCTGAAATTGACGAGTGTCACCAGGGGTATTCATTTTTTTTCCTTCCAGCATGGGACTAAAATATGCCAGTGATATTGTGAAGAAGATGCCCAGGGCGATCAGATGCCAGGCCATTGCTGACGGATTGTTTTTCATTGAAGGATGGTTAAATTTTTGCTACAATCATTAATTTATGTCCCATATGTGGAAATATTTTTTTGAACATCACTCTGAAAAATGGCCTTATTCCATTAATTATCTGGTCATTACCATATTGTTTTTCGGTAATTTGAAATCCCTTCATCTCAAATAATTGACAGAGTGTCCTCATGCTATACCAGCAGGTATGATCATCCCGGTTTGGTTCAATCCCTTTTCTCAGGTTTGGGAAAAAGAAATGGATTGCCATGACATTTGGGGTGGTTATGATAATCTCTGTGTTATCGCTGCAAAAAGGCTTCAAAGAATCAAGAAACAATCCAGCATTAAACAAATGTTCAATCAGGTCACCGGCGACAATTACTTCAAATGTTTTACCCTCAAGTTCTCCCACCTCATGCAATTTCTCAACGTTTCCATATATAATATTGTAGTCAGACTCTCTTAATTCCGGTAAATACTCCTCAAGAAAATCAACACCAATCACCGATTTGGCTGACTGCTTGATTTTGTGATGGAGCCAAGTGCCACGTTTCATATTATCCCTGAACAACTCATGTTCAATGCACCCAAGATCAAGAACATTTTTGTCCCTGCATTTTGATAATATAAACTCATGCTTTTTCATCATAATTCGTCACTTGGTAAGAAATCAAATTTATTATTTTAGCAGTTCATTTACGCCTTCTGGATTGATATTTTTTGATAAATACAAATATACCGGATAAGCTCCAAGCAATAATACTTTTAAAACCAGCCTGAGGCCAATGCCCAGATCATTTACCAGGAATCCCATACTAACCAATATGATACCAACTATCAGTTGAGAGAAAACCTTCTTCAATTCATACGGGATCTCATAATACTTCTGGGCACTAATATATATCATTATAAAGAATATTACCTGAGACAACAAAGTTGCAACTGCAGCACCGTAAATACTGTACTTTGGTATGAGGAGAATATTTAGTCCCAGGTTTACCAGGCTGGAGATTGCAATTAACAATCCTGAGATTTTGGTCCGTTTTACGATCTGCAAACCGATAAATGCAGAATCCTTTAACATGCTGAAAAAGAAGGAAAAAGAAAGGATGGCTACAATATTAGCAGATTCCCAGTAGATGATATCCTTAGCTACCACTTTAATAACCTCAAAGCTGAAAAGTGAAACTCCGATTACACAAAACATTAGAACAATACTGAAATACGTCATGACTTTTGCGTAGTATGTCCTATTATCTGGATCATTCATTTTCCTCATCAACAAGGGGGAAAGAGCAAGCTGAACCGATGTAATAACGATAACCTTCAGGGCAGAGGCTATTTTATATCCCAATGTATAAATCCCAACCTTTTCAAGTCCCTCCATATAATTAAGTGAATATCTGTCAATAACCGAGAAAAATACACCTGAAATCGATGCAAGCATAAGGGGATAACTGTAATTAAGCATTTGCACAAGGATCTTTGATTCAATTTTCAGGCTGATATTTTTAACCATATAGGGAATTAAAACAATCAATGCAACTGAGGACCCGATAAGGTGTGCTTCAAAAATCCCGTCCAGTTTTTTCCCTTGTCCCACTATAAAGTACACTGTCAGTCCCAGGGTAATCGAAAGTTTGATAATACTGACCAGGGAATAAAACAGGGCCTTTGACTGCAGCTTCAGCAAGGTCTGGATGTTCGTTATCAGAATCTGAAGCACACTGTTGATAAGCAATAATTTAATAATGTAGGTATAGCCGGTCTGACGGAATAGTAGTTTTGATATATTCTCGGCATGCAGAATACCTGCTGCCAATGCTATCAGGGATACTACAATCAGTGCAAGCATTGTTGTAAAGAAAATGCTCTTCTGCCTGTCTGCAAATTTTGCATCCCAGTACCACCTGGTAAGGCTTTGAGATAAAGTCAGGTTAAGCAGAGCGACTAAAACCTGTAATGTTATTTCAAGCACACTTAGGGCACCGTATTCATTTACAGTAAGGTATGACTGATTGGTATACAAGGGGATAAGTATGAGGCCAATAAGTTTGGCACTCATATTACCCAGAGCGTAGGTAGCCGATTTTCGGAATGTTTTTTTAATATCCTCCAGCATAAATTCAGGTAAAGAATAGTTTGACAGCCGAGAGAAGTGTTATAACCTGGGCTTTTTCATGAAGGCTTCCTTGTTGGAACAATGTTTCACAGTCCATTCTGATCCCCGGGTCCTTTATCCGGTCTATATTCTCCTTGTAATACATCTTCAATCCAGTGAATATCTCACTATTCGTATCATACCAGTATTCGAAAGGATTCATCCCTTTCTGGCCTTCAAGTTTCACTTCTTTAACCAGTCCAAGTTGTAGCCTTATCCCATTATAAACGAATTCAGGGATCTTAGAGTATGTCATGGTTTTTTTCCTGATTGTTATGGTTTGGAGCAGTTATCCTGCTGCCCAGTCTTTCCCAGATATATTCTCCAGCCCCCGTATATTTACGAATGTTCCACTTTTTGCACAAACTATGATTAATCCTGTATTTAAGTGGGATGGACATACAAAAATCAAGAAGATCAACATCAAGAAAGGGAGATATAGCTTCCGTGTATTGCTGGACAGGGACATTCCCTGTAAGTATGTAAAGAAATCCACGGTTCAGGTAAAGGAACAATTCAAGGTTATCGTATCCATCGAGAGTGTCATTGGGCAGTTTATGGATAAACCTCTTGGAGCGCGACTTGACAAATTGCGGGGCACCATAATTATCATTTGTCAGGTACGAACCAATGGTAACATCACGCAGCTGACCAGTATGAAGCAAACCGAAATCTTTATAATCAAGCTTGTCAAGTGCAGATTTACTGTGGGAAATTGGCAGGTAGCTGGTTGTGGCGTCAATAAGCCTGGTTATGGGCTCGTATTCGCTCATGAATTTCCGGTGTGACTTATTAATATGGATATCAATCATTATCTTTTTTGACTATTGTGAAGTAAGCCCCGGCTTCCTGCTTACTGGTTATAATCCGGTCAAATAAAAGTGCAAGCACCTGGTTGATGAACCACCATGGGAAGAACAAATATTTAAGTGGACCGGGTGCGAACTTTGTAGCTGTGAAATAGTTTAATTTTAGAAGCCAGGTATACCAGAATCCGCCCAATTCAGTGATCTCGAAATTATGGAACCCCGCTTCCCGGAACATATATTCAAGTCCGTACCTGGTATAGCGGAAATAATCATAGGGTGCTTCATGTACTCTCCATTGGAATGGTACTGATAGCAGGAGTACTCCGCCCTTTTTTAATATCCGGTGGCATTCCCTAAGGTATAATTGGGGTGTAGGCAAGTGCTCGAGTACCTGGAAGGAGATCAGGGTATCGGCAAAACTGTCTTCAAATGGAAATTTCTTTGACAGATCGGCAACTACGTCAGGCTTAACATCATGCATGCTGTTGGACCAGTCCACACCTATATATTTATCCGCATATTCAAGGACGTCATTCCGATAGGGAGCCGTTCCGCACCCAAGATCTACGACAGTACCTTTTATAAGATCTGTATTTTTCCGGAATGCCTTGTTGTGCAAATAATGAACCAGCCAGTTATGCTTGATATAATTTATATTATACATCTCTTTTAAGGCAATTTTCCTGCATGAAAGTTACATTATAATTGCTGTCCACATCAATAACCAGGTATCCAATTACTTCTCCTTTATCAGTTTTTTCAATCAGCAGATTAAAATGATCCCAGGCTTTGCAGGGGTAAAACCGCACCTATAGTTATTTTAGGTTTCCTGCTGAGTCGGAACCGGAGTTTTTTGTATTTGAGGGATACCAGTCTAAGGACCTTGGTAATTTTGTTTAGTATATACAAGATTATTTTTCAATTAGGTTATTATAAATTTTGCTCAAAATTTCCGATTGCACTTCTACGTTGAAATTCTCTTCGATCCACTCCCTGCTTTTCTGGCTGAACATTGAAATATCCCGGATCTTTTCAATCATTTTCCGTAGAGCATTTTCAAACTCCCCGACACTGTTCTCTTCTGCCAGAAACCCTGTCACACCATCCTGGACAATCTCGGGAATATCCGAATGTCTGGTGGCTACAACCGGCAATCCTGTTGCCATTGCGTCTACTAAGGACATAGGTGTACCCTCCTTATCGTTGGTGGTAGTGGTTTTACTTGCCTGCAGGAAAACGTCACATTCATATGCTAGTTTAATAAAATAATCATAGGGCTGATAACCATGCATGGTCACCTTATCCCTTAGGTTACCGGAATCAATAATATTTTCAATATGGGATTTCAAGGGGCCGTCCCCTATAATATCTACCTTGAAATCAAGGTCCCTGCAAAGCTTAGACAACGCTTTCATGCTGATGTCAACACCTTTTTTTTCGATAAAACTTGATGCAAGCAGGAATCGCACAGGCCTTTGGCCGCTATAGGTCCTGCAGATAAATTCAATTTTCTGAGTGTGAATTCCGAGATGATGAATAATTATCTTTTCTTCAGGGCAGCCAAGGCTGATTAAATGGGATTTCATGGCCGGACCGAGTACGAGCACCCTATCAACCTGCAGGAACATTTTCTTCAGTCTTTGAAGATTTTGGTTTTTGACAAAAGGAAAGGAATAAGCATCTATCCCGTAAAAACTGCATAAAACAGGAATTCCCAGTTTTTTACCAAGCCCAGTAAGTTTAATGGCATTGTAACCGAAATGAACATGCAGCAATTTTGATCCGGCAGATTTCTTTGCAAACATGGGGACGTATCCAAATACTTTTGAGTAGAGAAGATTAAGATACCGGATCAACCTGGACCTTTCTCCGAGAGCGTATGCCTCAATGCCTGGAAAAAGATGGACGTTTTGCAAAGTTCTACATAAAAACCTGATCTTGAAGTTCTTAAGCTGGGTCAATTGATTGTAGAGCCAGACTTCTGTTAGAGGCAGATACCTGGAATTATAATGAACAATGAGATCTTTATTTTGTGTCTCGCTAATTTGCATCGATCAGTTTCTGATATGCTTTAATGGTTAACCGTATGCCGGTTTCAATGTCTGTCCCGGGCAACCAGTCAGACATTTTGTGGATTTTAGTAAGATCTGAAACATAATCTCCCGTTTCAATGTTCTGTTCAAGCTCCGGCCAGTCAGTTAATTCAAACTTCATCTGGGGCACATATTTCTTAATAGTCCTGACAGTATCTACGATCGAAATCCCCTTACCAGAACCGATATTGAATATCTGACCATTTAGATTATCATTATGAATCGCCAATTCCAGGAGACGGGATAGATCATCAATATAGATATAATCCCTTGCCTGCTTTCCTTCACCATATATCTTAATGGTCTCACCTAGGATTGCTTTAAGAACAAATTGATTCAGAATACTGTATTGCATTCCAATGGGATTATAATTAAATCCGTATGGATTTGATATCCTGAATATTACCGTACTTACCTCGTGCAATTTTGAGTAAAGCAGGTGATAATGTTCCACGGTATTTTTGTGAATTGCATAAATACTCTGAGGGGAAACCGGGTGATTTTCGCTAACGGGAATTGACATCGGCATGCCATAAACTAGTCTGGTGGAGGGAAATATAACCTTAGTAGCTGCACTTTTTTTCCGGCAGGACTCCAGTATATTTAACTGCCCTTCAAGGTTTATGTGAATATCTTCAAAAGGAGTATTGATGCTAGTTGCTGCCCCTGATAATCCGGCAAAAGAGAAAACAACATCATGAGAAGCGATAACTTCATCGATTAGCTGTTTATTATTTATGGACCCTGTATATAACTTGTGAGTAAATTCTTTTCTTAGGGGATCATCATGGGATAACTGAACATTGGAAAAAATATTGATTGTTCTATAGCCGGATTTTTTCAGGTGCAGGTAGAGATTCCTGCCGAGAAAGCCAAATCCGCCAACGATAAGTATGCGCTTATTCATGTTAAAATCCGGATTAATCATATGCAAAGTTTTTATATAAATCCGTTAAAACAAGTGAATCTTTTTTCCAATTGTACTTATTCACGACCCAGTTTCTTCCATTTTCCGGGTTTCTCTCCTGAAATTCTCTATTCACAACCAATTGAATGAGGCTTTCGGTAAAACTTTTTTCATCCCGGTCTTTAAAGCATACACCTGTGCCGGTTTCATCCAGAATTCGTTTAAGCGGGAGACAATCAGAAGCAAGAATGGGAATCCCGGCATACATGTATTGGAAAAGCTTGTGAGGTATTGTTGAATCGGTATGCTCGGATTTAATATGGGGGATAATTGCCACATCTGCTTGGCTCATTAATTCAAGGAGTTCCTGCTGCTGCTTCCATCCAAGGAAATCAACATATTCTTCAACTCCCAGATCCCTGGTAAGTTCCTTCAAGTCTGAGAGGTAAGTTCCTCCACCGATGATTAAGAACCTGATATTTGGAATTTTTTTCGGTATTAATCGCAGAGCCTGGATAGCAGTCTGGAGGCCCCTGTGATAATTGACACCACCTCCGTACACCATAGTAATATATTCCTGGTCCTTCTCATGCAATGGGAAATTGTGCCTGCTGAGGTTTAGTGTATTTGATACCACATGAATCCGGCTTTTTGGAACACCAAGTTGCCCGATCCTCTCCTTTGCTTCATCGACAACCACAATTATCCCATCTGCTTCTGAAACCATTTTGCTTTCATATCTTTTCCACCCAGGAACTGAACTCAACATCTTACCCAGAGCTGTATTGGTATGTGTTGAAAGCTGCATGAGTGCCGGCCAGTTTTCATGAAGGTCAAGCACATACTTTATTGAATATTTCTTTTGAAATTCTGCCCCGATAAGAGCTAAAGGTAAATCATGTATATGAATGGCATCAAATGAATGCTCTTCAATCAGTTCTCCGAGGAATCTCCTCCAGAAATTGAAGTAAAAATCGAATTTCAGTGCACCCACACTTGATTTATAAATAAATCCCGGAATGTATTTTTTGTGTATACTATAATTCAGGTCCGGTGGAACATGTATCTGCTTCTTATGACTGTAACAGGCTATGTGAATTTTATGACCCGATTCAACAAGAGAGTCAATTTCATTTTCAACCCGAATATCGGGTGGGAAATCAGACTCCAGTACCATCAGGATTTTCATCTTCAATTTGTTTTTAATAAAACTCAATTAGCCCAAAATCAAACCTAAATACTTTCCGAAATTATATCAATAATTCTTTCGGCAGTATGACCGTCCCAGTACCGGGGGATTTCTCCTTTTTTAATATTACCGGAGAGCACCTGTGATGCAGCTTCTTCAACCTCCGCAAGATTGGTTCCAATCAGCTGATTTGTACCCACAGATACAGTAACCGGACGTTCTGTATTATCTCTTACTGTCAGGCATTGAACTCCAAGATAAGTAGTTTCTTCCTGGATTCCACCGCTGTCGGTTATTACGAGTTGAGCTGAACGAGTAAGTGCCTGAAAATCATAGTACCCGATGGGGTCCAGTAATTGAATATCCGGATCCAGGCTGGCGAGCAATCCATGTTTATCAAGGTTTTTGCGGGTTCTGGGGTGGACTGGAAATACCAGTTTTGATTTTCCGGCGAGACGGTTTAACATACCCACAAGGTCAGCCAGTGAGTCCCGGTTGTCCACATTGCTTGGACGGTGAAAGGTCATCAGAGTATATCCTCCCGGCTCCAGATTAAGATTCTTCAGAATATCAGACTTTTCAATGGTGGGCAAAAAGTGCACCAGACTGTCAATCATGATATTTCCGACAAAATGTACCTTATCGTCTGGAATCCCTTCATTCTCCAGGTTTGTCAGTCCGGATTCTTCACTAACGAAAAGAAAATCGGATAATACATCCGTGACAATGCGATTAATCTCTTCAGGCATCCCCCGGTCAAAACTCCTTAGTCCCGCTTCAACATGCCCGATCGAAATACCCATTTTCGATGCGACAACACTGCATGCAAGGGTAGAGTTCACATCTCCCGGCACAAGGATCAAATCAGGTTTTTCCTGTACAAGAATCTTTTCAAATTCGATCATGATCCGGGCTGTCTGGTCCGCGTGGCTGCCGGAACCTACACCAAGGTTAAAATTCGGTTCAGGCATTTCAAGTTCTTCGAAGAAGATTTTAGACATGTTCTTGTCGAAATGTTGTCCTGTATGGCAAATCAGATGATTGAACCTGTCAGTACGTTTTCCGAATGCCCTGCATAATGGAGCAATTTTTATAAAATTGGGTCTAGCTCCTGCAACTGTAATAACTTTCATATTCATTGTGGTTTTTACCTGGTTTGTAATTCCTTATCAAAGAGACCAGCCATCTCACCGGCAAGGTTCCTCCTCGAATATATCTCGACGTTCTTCGCTGTGATAGTCAACTCTCCCTTTCTATACAGGCTGTAATAATAAAGGATCTGCTTTCTGGTTGCCTCATAATCATCAAAATCAACCATACTCCCGGTTCCGGTTTCCTCCAGTAAACGCCCCGCTTCTCCGTCCGGTGGTCCCACAGCAAGGACAGGCCGACCTGCATTCATGTATTCAAATAGTTTTCCGGTCTGAACCCCCTTTGCAAAAGGGCTGTTGTTGATTAGAAGAATCAACACCTGGGTATGTTTCAATAAACCTATGGCTTCCGTATGCGGTAAATAGTCAATATTGGTGATCCAGTCACCAAGGTTATTTTCATTAATGGACCTTTGTACAGAGAAATCTATTGCTCCCACAAGCTTGACATTCAGGTCTCTGGCAAACTCCTCGTCTGTTCGGACCAGTTCAGCAATAACTTTCCATAAAGTTTCCGGGTTCCTGGAAGGCACTATGGTACCTATATGGGTTAAGCTGAATTTTTTATCAAGTTCCCGTGGTTCGGATTCACTCTTATCCCCATTTGCAAAATCATCCGGATCAAATCCATTTGGGATAATCGCGATGTGATCAATCCCCAATTCATTGAATTCCCTTTTCATATCATTAGTGATCACCGTAACCCGGCTGGCATTATTAAGAACGCTTAGTTCAAGTTTATGATGTTTGCGGTCTGCCCGCTTTGAAAGCATCAGATCCTCGTAAAAGTCTATTTTCGTCCATGGATCCCGAAAATCTGCGATCCAGGGAATATTCAGCCGCCGTGAGACTTCAAGTCCAATAAGGTGCATACTGTGCGGTGGACCTGTACTGGCAATTATGTCAACAGGGTTGTTCTTTAAATAGTTAAGTAGGTAGCGTACTGATGGTTTGATCCAGAATTTCCGGGCATCAGGGATAAACCAGTTTCCACGAATCCAGACTGAAAATTTTTCAGCCAGTCCCTTCTTCTTTTCCTGGTTTAGAAACCCAGTATTGATCCTATGCCCCTTTTTCTGAAAAGTGAACCATTTGTATAGTTTATATGGTTCCCTGATCCTGGTCTTAAGTACGGTAAGGTTCTGCGGAATATCCCTGTAAAGGGATTCGTCGATGGATGGATATTCGGGATCCTCTGCGGTATAGATTACCGGTTCGTAATTAAACTCACGGAAATATTTGGTGAATTTCAACCAGCGCTGAACACCTGCACCACCACTCGGGGGCCAATAGTAGGTTATAATCAATACTTTCTTCCGGCCGGGATCTGTCATTTTTGTTTTATTTGGGGATCTCCCCATGATTTCTCTTGAGCCGTTTATTGGGGGAAGAACCTTCCCTGTTAACCCAGATTTTTCAAGTGTTGCTTGTAACTGACCTTCTCCATCACAATTTCCCTAACCTTATCAATAGGTATCCGTTCCTGCTCCATGGTATCACGGTACCGGATGGTAACTGTATCATCCTGAGAGGTCTCGTGATCAATAGTAATGCAATAGGGTGTGCCGATCGCATCCTGCCGCCTGTACCTTCGGCCGATGGAATCCTTTTCTTCATACTGGCAATTGAATTCGAGCTTCAATTCATTCATGATCTTGCGTGCCACATCCGGAAGACCATCTTTTCTGGTAAGCGGAAGTACAGCTACTTTTACAGGTGCCAGGAATGCAGGGATCCTCATGACAACCCTTTCTTCATCACCTCCGTCTTTGGGGATTTTCTCCTCCTCGTAGGAGCCTGCCAGTACTGTGAGAAACGTCCTGTCCAGCCCGATGGACGTTTCTACTACATATGGTATATAGCTCTCATTCAGCTCATTATCAAAGTATTGCATTTTCTTTCCAGAAAATTTCTGATGCTGCGAAAGATCAAAATCAGTACGAGAGTGAATACCTTCCACCTCCTTGAATCCAATGGGGAAATTAAACTCAATATCGGTTGCAGCATTTGCATAGTGAGCCAGCTTGTCATGATCGTGAAAGCGGTAATTGTCGTCGCCGAGACCAAGTGATTTATGCCATTTCAATCTAAACTCTTTCCAGTATTCAAACCATTTAAGCTCTTCACCGGGACGTACAAAAAATTGCATTTCCATTTGTTCAAATTCACGCATACGCATGATGAACTGCCTGGCCACAATTTCGTTCCGGAATGCTTTTCCGGTCTGGGCTATACCAAATGGGATCTTCATCCTGCCGGACTTCTGTACATTCAGGAAGTTTACAAAAATTCCCTGGGCGGTCTCCGGGCGTAAATAAATTTTGCTGGCCGAATCACTCACCGATCCGACGCTGGTGTCGAACATCAGGTTGAACTGCCTTACTTCAGTCCAGTTCCTCGAACCTGATTCAGGATCAGCTATCTCACAGTCCACAATTATCTGCCGTAACTCTTCCAGGTTATCATCACCCAGGGCTTTAATAAACCTTGCATTTACCTTGTCAATCTTCTCCTGGTTGGCCAGTACCCGTGGATTCGTTTCAACGAACTTTTCTTTGTCAAATGAGTCCCCGAATCTTTTGGCGGCTTTGTCCACCTCCTTATCAATCTTTCCCCTGAGCTTGTCCATGTAGTCTTCTACCAACTGATCAGCCCTGTAACGTTTTTTGGAATCCTTATTGTCAATAAGCGGATCATTAAAAGCATCGACATGGCCGGAAGCTTTCCATATATCCGGATGCATGAAAATGGCAGAATCAATACCAACTATATTTTCATTCAGGTTTACCATGGCATCCCACCAGTATTTCCTAATATTGTTCTTTAGCTCCACTCCGTTCTGCCCGTAATCATAAACGGCGCTTAATCCATCATATATCTCACTCGAAGGAAAAACGAATCCGTATTCCTTCGCATGTGAAATGATCTTCTTAAATAGGTCTTCCCGGGCCATAATTGAAAGAAAAATTGATTTATTACAGTGCCACAAAAGTAAAGAAAATTATCACTTCAAGGCAGATTTCCAGAAGCTTCTGACATGTATCATAAGGATTTGCTGACAGCCTTATTATATTTGTATTCAGATTGTATTCACCCAATGAAGAAAAAGGTTGATTTCCTGGTAATGGGATCCGGTCTCGCCGGACTCAGTTTTGCGCTGAAAGTTGCAGAACATGGAAAGGTTTGCATTGTGACAAAATCACAAATAGAAGAAACCAATACCCAGTATGCCCAGGGCGGTATTGCGGCTGTAACCAATGAGCCGGATTCTTATGAGAAGCATATTTCAGATACCTTGATCGCAGGGGATGGACTGTGCAATGAAGATGTGGTCCGGCAGTTGGTTAAAGATGCCCCTGCGCAGATTGAGGAATTGATTCGATGGGGTGCGAGCTTTGATAAAAAATCGAATGGTGATTTTGACCTTGCGAGGGAAGGTGGACACTCGGAAAGCCGCATCCTCCATCATAAGGACAACACCGGTTCTGAAATTCAGAAAAAACTCAGCGACCGTGTCAGGGGACATAAAAACATTGAAATTCTTGAAGAGCATTTCGCTGTGGATCTGATTACACAACATCACCTGGGGATGCTGGTTAAACGATATAGCATGGATATCAGGTGTTTCGGTGCATATGTCCTGGATCTTAACCGGGATGAAGTAATTACGATACTTGCTAAAACAACTATGATCGCTACTGGGGGAATAGGTAATTTGTATCATACCACTACAAATCCTCCTGTCGCTACAGGTGATGGAATTGCTATGGTTTACCGGGCAAAAGGGATCATTGAAAATATGGAATTCGTACAGTTTCACCCGACCTCTCTATATAATCCGGGTGAATATCCTTCTTTTCTTATTTCCGAGGCACTAAGAGGCTTTGGTGCGATTCTTAAAACCAATGACGGCAATGAATTCATGCAGAAATACGACGAACGGAAAAGCCTTGCACCCCGGGATATCGTAGCAAGGGCCATTGATAATGAGATGAAAGTTAGAGGGGATGATTTTGTATACCTCGATGCCACCCAACTTGAGGCGGAAAACCTGAAATTCCATTTTCCGAACATATACGAAAAATGTCTCAGCATAGGAGTTGATATCAGCAGGGACCCCATCCCTGTTGTACCGGCAGCTCACTATATCTGCGGTGGGATAATAGTTGATGTATGCGGTCGTACCTGGATCAACCACCTGTATGCAGCCGGAGAAGTTTCCAGTACGGGACTTCATGGAGCCAACCGGCTTGCCTCCAATTCTCTCATAGAGGCAATTGTATATGCAGACAGGGCCGCCGTGGCTGCGATTGAAGAAATTGGAAAGGTCAAGATACAGGAGAATATTCCAGACTGGGATTACGAAGGAACCTCCCATCCGGAGGAAATGGTTCTTATAACCCAGAATTTTAAGGAGATGCAGCAGATCATGAGTAATTATGTGGGGATCGTCCGTTCTGATCTCAGGCTGAACCGTGCGCTTGTCCGGCTTGAAATCATCTTTAGGGAAACCGAAGCGCTTTATAAAAAGTCAACCCTTTCCAAGTCCTTATGTGAACTTCGGAATATGATCAATGCCGGATACCTGATCATTAAGATGGCGCAGGACCGGAAGGAAAGCAGGGGCTTACACTACAATACTGACTATCCCGACAAAGCCAACCTGGATCTTCTTACCTGAAATTTACTGCTGAAGGCATAGCTGGTTCGTCGGCTCCTTTACCAGCAATCCCTTCAGCGTACAGGTAAATTTCTATTCAGGTAATGAAGAATATCGTTCTCCGATGTAGTTCAGGATATCTTCGATTTCGGAGACCTCAAGTGCAGTGACGAGTTTGAGACGGGTTTCCTTGAAGTCGGGAAGTCCCTTGAAATAATTGCTAAAATGCCTTCGCATCTCCAGGATTCCCCTGGGTTCCCCCTTCCATTCCAGTGATTTATAAAAATGAGTTCTTGCCAGGGAAAGTTTTTCAGCCAGGTCGGGTGGGGGCAGGATCTCGCCGGTCTTTAAAAAATGACTGATATCGCGAAAAATCCATGGACGACCGACTGTAGCTCTTCCGATCATGATGGCATCAACTCCATAATCATTGAATCGTTGGGCTGCTATCTCCGGTCCCGTAATATCTCCGTTGCCAATAATAGGGATCTCAATGTCCGGATGGTTTTTCACTTCACCGATCAATGACCAGTCCGCCGTTCCCTTATACAGCTGTGCTCCCGTCCGGCCATGGATGGCTAATGCCTTGATACCGACATCCTGTAACCTGAGGGCCACTTCCACAATGTTTTTATTAGCATCCTCCCATCCCAGCCTGGTCTTCACAGTTACGGGCAGGGGTGTTGCCCTGACAATGGCTGCCGTCATTTCAATCATCAGCGGGATATCACGCATCATGCCCGCACCCGCACCCCGCTTCGCAATTTTACGGACCGGGCACCCGAAATTAATATCAATAAGTTCAGGATTTGATTTTTCAGCAATCCGTGTTGACTCAACCATTGGTTCGATCAGGTGGCCATAGAGCTGTATCCCAATAGGTCTATCATAATCGAAAATCTCCAGCTTTTTAACAGATTTTGCTCCATTGCGTATGAGTCCATCGCTGGAAATAAATTCCGTGTACATCAGATCTGCCCCGTATTGTTTACAGATAAAACGGAACGGAGGATCCGTAAGGTCTTCCATTGGTGCCAGCAGGAGAGGCTGTCCTTCGATTTCAAGTTTTCCGATCTTTAGCACAAAGTAATTTTGGAGGTATTCCTTGTTTAAAAAGATTAATTTTGTCGCTGTAACCGCAAATTTACACAATCCCTCAGGGAACGCCCGCAAATTTATTAATTTCAGCCCAATGGCATACGGTTTCTTTTTTACGGCCCGACCTTTCACCAAAATCCTACTGGTATTATTCCTGATGGTAACCTGCTATCTGATATTTTTCGGGTTAGGTATCCTTCTTGCTTGGCCTCTGTATAAGGTGTCCCCCCAGGAGGTGATTTCTATTCTTGAAAGCCGGGATATCGCAGAGCATTTAAGCATGCTCAAGTACCTGCAGGTCCTTTATTCTGTGGGACTCTTCCTTATTCCCGCACTGCTGACAGGATTTCTGATCCAAAAAAATTCATGGGATTACCTGCAGGCAAACCAGCCACTAAATATCTCAATTGTCATACTGGTTGTACTGTTGCTTGTAGCTTCAATTCCCTGGATTAATTACGTTGGATTCCTCAACGAAAAGCTGTCACTTCCAGAACGCTGGAGCGAATGGATGGACAGAATCAGGCAAAATGATGAGAATTCCTGGGAGCTTATGAAATCTTATCTGGCCGCAGAGAATATATGGGGACTCCTTTTTAATCTCTTTATGATAGCCCTTATTCCGGCAGTTGGAGAAGAGTTTCTTTTCAGGGGAATATTGCAAAGGATTTTTTCGGAATGGTTCCGAAATGGCCATATTGCAGTACTGCTCAGCGCAGTTCTTTTCAGTCTTGCTCATTACCAATTCATGGGTTTTATCCCCAGAATCCTTCTTGGCGCTTTGTTCGGCTATATTTTTCTTTGGACAAGCAATATCTGGCTGCCTGTAATTGCGCATTTTGTCAATAATGCTGCAGGGGTTATTTATTACTATTTATACCTGCAGGATAAACTGGGTACAGATCCTCAGCAGATCGGAATGCAGAAGAATCCCATTCTCTTCATCCTGGGAAGCGTATCACTTACTTTGATAGGACTTTTGGTAATCCGTCAATGGGGGAAGGACTCAGCTAATGCCCATCTGACGTGAAATGAAAAGGTTTTCTTCGTTTAGCTCATTTTTCCGATAAACATACACAAGGCCATACTCCGCTGCTTTCTCCCTACGAAGGTCATCCGGGAGATCCTTAAATGATTCCTCTACTTCATTCCAGACATAGACAATAATACTGTCGGCCGTGGGACGAAGATCTGCAAGCTCTTTTAATGCCCTGTTATTTACAAGCTGAAGATTTTTTTGGTTAGTATATGCTTCAAGGAATTTTTCATATCGCACCTTAACGACAGCTATCGTTGGATTTGTGATGGGAGTCATGCCCTTTCGCATACGCTGTGTCTCACCATCGATTAGTTTTCCGCCCCAGGTAATGACTTCTTCCTCCGTGTTCAGAGGGGGTAGCTTTTTAGAGTAACCATTCAATTTATAATAATCAAGAATGGTTCCCGAAATTTCCCCACGCTGGATTGACATATTGACAACCTGAATAAAATGGGAGATATACAATTTGGCTTTTTTTTGCAGGTCGTGATAATCCTTATTCCGTTCTATCTGTCTTATAAAAGTGGATTTTTGATGGATAATTTTTTTCTCGAAGCCAGGCAAAAAAGATCCGACTTTATGGTACGTACTCTGTGAAAAAGCAAGTTTAAATGGAGGAGTCTCTTTTCCTTTCTGGTACGCTTTTAACAATGCCTTGTGTCTTGCATTGTCCGTATTGGGGAGTCGTCTGTACGGCATACTGTTGAAAAAACTGTTAGTGGACTGTTAATAAATTAAGGGTTAACTGCGAAGGTATGAAATTATTAACAACACGCAAGGGCATTCGTACTTTTTTGACTAAGGAGAAATCTATAGTCTAAATATTATTAAATCAAGGCTATACATTTTTATTGATTCTGTAAATATCCTGGCATTGTAGCTCAATTGTTAATAAGTCTCAAGGCCCAGAAGAATTTAATTCCTTGAATTATAGCTGTTTTATGTGATTTAGGTAACAGGGCCTGCTCGATGACATTTGGAGAACCGGTTATTACTTTTAAATTCGGGAATTATTACCAAATCAATTCGAGATGTTTAAAGCTGAAATTTACGCCAACAGGAGAAATGAGTTGAGGAAACATTTAAAAGGGGGACTTGCCCTGTTTCTGTCAAATAATGAATCTCCCATGAACTATCCTGACAATACCTATCATTATCGGCAGGATAGTAATTTTTTATATTTTTTTGGACTGGACCAACCGGGTCCTGGCGGTGTTATTGATTTTGATTCCGGGGAGGATATCCTTTTCGGGGATGATGTCGGAATTGATTCTATCATCTGGATGGGACATCTCCCTACAATGAAATCACTGGGGGAAAAGGTCGGAGTAAAGAATGTACAGCCTAAAAAAGGACTTGCGGATTATATCAGGGGAGCGGTACAAAAAGGACGTAAGGTACACTACCTTCCAATCTACCGGCATGACAAATTACTCGAAATTGAGGCTCTTACAGGAACACCTCACAAGGAGGTTTCAGCGAATCCATCCGTTGAATTGATTAAAGGTGTTGTGGCTCTGCGTGAAGTGAAGGAAACCGTTGAGATTGAGGAGATAGAGAAGGCGGTTGATATAAGCTATGAAATGCATACAACATCAATGAAAATGGCGTATCCCGGAATCTACGAAAAGGAAATTGCCGGACGCATTGAAGGGATTGCAATGAGTAATGGAACCAGTGCCGCATTTCCGATAATTCTTACTACGAACGGGCAGACCCTGCATAACCATTACCATGGTAATATGCTTGAAGAGGGCCGGATGATGGTAACAGATGCCGGGGCTGAAACCGAGAATCACTATGCAGGTGATATTACACGTACAGTGCCGGTCGGAGGGAAATTTAATCAACGACAAAAGGAAATTTATGAGATCGTTCTTGAGACTATCAACTGGTCTACTCAACAGGTAAAGCCCGGGATACTGAACCGGGAAATCCACCTGGGAGCTGCGAAGGTTATCGCCTCGGGATTAAAGGAACTCGGACTGATGAAAGGGGATATAGATGAGGCAGTTGCTGCCGGGGCTCATGCTTTGTTTTTTCCGCATGGACTGGGACATATGATGGGTCTGGATGTACACGATATGGAAGACCTTGGAGAGGACTATGTGGGTTACAATGAAACAATAAAACGCAGCACTCAGTTCGGAACTGCTTTCCTGAGATTGGGAAAAGAACTTCAATCTGGCTATGTAATAACCATTGAACCCGGGATTTATTTCATATCGGTCCTGATCGATAAATGGAGATCTGAAGGCAAGTTTACAGACTTCATTAACTACGATAAGGCCGAAACATACAAGGACTTTGGAGGTATTCGTATTGAAGATGATGTTCTGGTAACTGACACCTCTTACAAAGTTTTAGGTAAACCCATACCCAAAACCATTGCGGAGGTCGAAGAAACAATGAAAAAGTAGCCTTCAAAATCTGCCTGAGCTGTCGGCATTACTGATTCCTCGCTGACATCTGCGCAGGAAGCGCATCTGAAAGGCTTGTCATTCAATAATGCCGTACAGCTTGATGGCATTGTTTGCAAAGGAGGCGACGTGCTAACAGATGCCGAAAGTTGAAGGCAGATTTTGAATATCAGTTTACGTTGCAGCAAAAAGGGCTGAATCAAATGAATGAGTCCAGCCCTTTTTTCATCTGGTTTCTCCGATTACTAAATAATTTTTGCTACTAAATATTCGCGGTTAAGGCGAGCGATATTGGTGAGATTGATTTCCTTTGGACATTCGACTTCACAGGCCCCGGTATTTGTGCAATTCCCGAATCCCAACCGGTCCATTTCGGCCACCATTGCCTTTACCCTATCCTTTGCTTCCGGCCTTCCCTGCGGCAGGAGTCCCAGGTGAGAAACCTTTGCCGCCACAAAGAGCATAGCTGATGCATTCTTACAAGCTGCAACACAGGCGCCACATCCAATACAGGCAGCTGCATCCATGGAGAGCTCAGCATTCTTTTTAGAAACGATGATGGTATTTGCTTCCGGCACCGTTCCCGTATTAACAGATATATAGCCACCGGCCTGAATGATAAGGTCAAAAGCCGAGCGGTCTACAATCAGGTCCTTGATTACAGGAAAGGGTTTGGCCCTCCAGGGTTCTATCACAATGGTATCCCGGTCTTTGAATTTTCGCATATGGAGCTGACAGGTTGTAATGGCTGTATCCAGTCCATGAGGGTGTCCGTTGATATAGAGTCCACAGGCACCGCAAATGCCTTCCCGGCAGTCGTGGTCGAAAGCAACGGGTTCCTGATCCTGCGAGACCAGCTGTTCATTCAGCAGGTCAAGCATCTCCAGAAAGGAGCTGTCCGGGGATATATTGCTGATCTGATAGGTTACAAACTTGCCCTTAGCAAGAGCAGATTTTTGCCGCCAGATTTTTAATGTTAAGTCCATCGCTATATTATTTTTATTTTTTATAATCTCTTTGTTTAACCTCGATATTTTCAAAGACCAGGTGTTCCTTATGCAATTCATGTTCCTTGTCTTCCCCTTTGTATTCCCAGGCTGCTACATAGGTAAAGTCCTTATCGTTTCTGAGGGCTTCACCTTCGGGAGTCTGGTATTCTTCACGGAAATGTCCACCGCAGGATTCTTCCCTGTTCAGGGCATCGCGTGCCATCAGTTCCCCAATCTCAATGAAGTCGGCAACCCGGTTGGCCTTTTCGAGTTCCTGGTTTAGTTCAGCAAGTTCTCCGGGGATCTTAAGATCTTTCCAGAACTCAACTTTGAGATCCCGGATCAGTCCAATTGCCTTTTCCAAGCCTTCTTTTGTCCTTGTCATTCCAACAAATTCCCACATAATTTTTCCCAGCTCTTTATGGAATGAGTCTGTTGTCCGCTTACCTTTGATATTCATCAGTTTATCAAATCTTTCCTTCACCTGTTTATCGGCTTCTTCAAACTCAGGCGCATCGGTCTTAAAGCGAGGCACATTGATCTGGTCGGCCAGGTAATTCTGGATGGTGTAGGGGAGAACGAAATACCCATCTGCAAGTCCCTGCATAAGAGCCGAGGCACCAAGCCGGTTCGCACCGTGATCTGAGAAGTTACACTCACCGATAGCGAAGAGTCCAGGAATGGTGGTCATTAATTCGTAATCAACCCAGATGCCTCCCATGGAATAATGGATGGCCGGGTAGATCATCATGGGTGTCTCATAGGGATTGTCATCCGTAATCTTTTCATACATCTGGAAGAGATTCCCATATTTGGCTTCGATGGTATCCTTGCCCAGACGATTTATAGCATCTGAAAAATCAAGGTAGACGGCCAGGCCTGTTTCCTTTTCCACTCCAAGCCCGGCATCGCAGCGCTCTTTGCCAGCCCGGGATGCCACGTCGCGGGGAACCAGATTCCCGAAAGCAGGGTAGCGGCGCTCGAGGTAATAATCCCTGTCTTCCTCGGGTATTTCAGTTGGTTTCAGCTGACCGGCGCGGATCTTTTCGGCATCCTCTTTTTTCGCCGGGACCCAGATCCTTCCGTCATTACGAAGGCTTTCTGACATCAGTGTAAGTTTACTCTGGAAGTCGCCGTGCTGCGGAATGCAGGTCGGGTGGATCTGCACAAAGCTTGGATTTCCAAACAGGGCTCCTTTTTTATGGGCTTCCCAGCAGGCGTTCACATTGGCACCCATTGCCATGGTTGAAAGGAAGAAAGTATTTCCATATCCACCGGTAGCCAGAACAACTGCATGAGCAGAATAACGCTTGATTTCTCCTGTGATCATGTCTCGGCTGATTATTCCCCTGGCACGACCGTCAATCATGACAAGGTCGACCATTTCCTCGCGGGGGATGGATTTAACCTTGCCGAGTTTGACCTGCCGGCTGAGAGCTGAATAGGCACCGAGCAGCAATTGTTGTCCCGTTTGACCGCGGGCATAGAATGTTCTTGAGACCAGGGCACCCCCGAAGGAGCGATTGTCGAGCATCCCTCCGTATTCACGAGCAAAGGGAACCCCCTGACCGACACACTGGTCAATAATATCATTGGAGACTTCCGCAAGACGGTAGACATTTGCTTCCCGGGAACGGTAATCCCCTCCCTTGACGGTATCGTAGAAAAGCCGGTAAATGCTGTCGCCGTCACCCTGGTAGTTCTTTGCTGCATTGATTCCGCCCTGGGCCGAGATGCTGTGGGCCCGCCGGGGAGAATCATTATAGCAGAAATTGATGACATTGAATCCGAGTTCAGCTATGGAAGCTGCCGCGGATGCTCCCGCCAGTCCCGTGCCAACAACAATAATATCGAGCTTTCGCTTATTGGCAGGATTAACCAGGTTCTGGTTGGCTTTGAAATTGGACCATTTTTGCTCTAGTGGTCCCTCCGGTATCCTGGAGTTTAGCTTGGTCATGATGTATATATTTTCGTGATTATCGGATGAAATAGACATAGAGTGGGATGATCGAAAAACCAGCCACTATAATCAGGGAATAGAGAATTCCGAGTGCTTTAATCCACGGGGAATAGACACTGTGATTGATGCCCAGTGTCTGAAAGGCGGACTGAAATCCGTGCCAGAGATGGAATCCCAGGAATAGAAAACAAAGGATGTAAAAAACAATCACCCAGAGGATTGTGAACTTTTCCAGGACCATAGTGCCGAGGTCATGGTAGTGCTTGCCGTTGTAGACCACCTCTTCCACATACCCATGCATGAATTTGGCTTTGATATAAAAATCAAACAGGTGGATCACTAAGAACACAAGTATGATAAGGGCCGTGTGGATCATAAACTTGGAGAAAAAGGAGGTCTGGGCATTGTTGTACACCTTATAGCGTTTGCCCCGGGCCATCCAGTTCGATACCTGGACAATCAGTCCATAGATAATGTGCAGGAAGATCCCACCAAAAAGGACGATCTCAAAGATCTTGATCAGGATGTTGGTGCCCATGAAGTGTGCCGCAATGTTGAAGATCCGTGGATCTTCAAACAGGATCAGCGTCAGGTTTATACCCAGATGCACCAGCAGGAACACACAAAGAAATAGCCCGGCCAATGCCATCATCAGCTTTTTGCCGATGCTGGAATTAAAGATGTTGCTCATTGTTGAATGGTTTACGGATGTTGTGAGTAATGGCTTGTTACGTATCTTTACTTATACAAAAGTAAGTTTTAGGTTGAGGTGACAAATGTTTCTCAACACAATCGATGTTATTTATAGGCGATTTATTGTATGAGATATTCGAAGATTGAACCTGGACTGTTTAAGCGGAACCGGGAGAAGCTGATTGGAAAGCTTGAAAAAAGCTCTGTAGCGATTATTCATTCCAACGATCAGATGGTACGCAGCGGGGACCTGTATTACCCCTACCGGCAGAATTCGGATTTGTTTTACCTGTGCGGAATTGAACAGGAGATGACGGTTCTGTTGATCTGTCCCGGGCACCAGGATCCCGCTAAGCGGGCCCTGCTTTTCCTGCGGAAACCGGAACCCAAACTTGAGACATGGGAGGGTAGGAAGCTGGATAAGAAATCCGCAGTTGAAATTTCAGGGATCACGGCCATCCACTGGCTGGATGATTTTGAATCGGTCTCCCGTCCCCTGATCCTTGGGGTAAGCAATATTTATTTTAATGTCCCGGAGCTTGAAAAGTTCAAGCCGGAATACCCTTTACGGGATGAAAGAATGATGCAGGAGATGAAGAAAGTGTATCCTTCTCATGAGATCAAGCGCCTTGCTCCTCTGATGACCGGATTGAGGCTGATAAAGGAGCCTGAGGAGCTGGAGCTGATAAAGGAGTCGATACGGATAACGGGTGGGGGACTGAAACGTGTGCTTGGGTTTGTGAAACCAGGTATGCATGAGTATGAGATAGAGGCCGAGCTCAGCCATGAGTTTATCAGGCTGGGTTGCGGGGGACATGCATACCCGCCGATAATTGCTTCGGGTGGAAATGCCTGCATGCTGCATTATATCAAAAACGACCAGGTCTGCAGGGACGGTGATCTCCTGCTCATGGATTTTGGGGCTGAATATGCCAATTATGCGGCGGATTGCACCCGTACAATTCCTGTTAACGGGAAATTTACAGCCAGGCAGAGAGAGCTGTATGATGCCTGCCTGAGAGTATTTCAGGGGGCACGATCACTGATAAGGCCTGGTACAACAATCGATAAGATCAATGAAGGAGTGGGTAGATTGTGGGAAGAGGAGCATATTAAACTTGGTCTGTACACGGTGGCTGAACTCAGAAAACAGTCAAAAGAAAGTCCTCTTCACAGAAAATACTATCCCCATGGCACCACACATTTTATGGGACTGGATGTCCATGATGTTGGCGGAAAGCTGGAAGTCTTGAAAGAGGGGATGGTCCTTACATGCGAACCTGGAATTTACCTGGTTGAGGAATCAACCGGTATTCGGCTGGAAAATGATATCCTGATAACCGGAGATGGAAATATGGACCTGATGGAGGATTACCCGATGGAAGCAGAGGAGATTGAGGATTTGATGAATCAACAGAGAGTCTGATTGGACCTGATTCTATCTGAGGAGGCAGGTCTCTATATTTATTCAGCGATAATTTTTCCGGAATTGCTCAAATTATCTTAAATTAATGGTATGATTTCAACTGTAGAATACCACGATACTTTTATTCGGTACTCTGATGAGGGATATGGTGAGCCAGTCGTGTTGCTGCATGGCTATCTCGAATCATTGGAGATATGGGATGGATTTGGGAATGAACTGGCCAGGGATTACCGGGTGATTTGTATCGATCTTCCAGGGCACGGACGATCAGGTGTCTGCGCTGCTCTTGATACCATGGCGATTATGGCCGATGCTGTCAAGTCCGTGCTGGATTTCCTGGGAATAGGCCGTGCCGTGATAATCGGCCATTCCATGGGTGGATATGCTGCCCTTGCTTTTGAGGATTTCTATCCGGAAACCACCATTGGCTTCGGACTTTTCCACTCACACGCCCTGCCGGATCCTGCAGATAAACTGGCGAACCGTGACAGGGAAATTGAGCTTGTACAGGCCGGGAAGAAACAACAGTTCATCAATGTAAATGTCTCCAACGCTTTTGCTACGGATAACCATGATAAGCTGGCAGATAAGATTGACTGGGCGAGGAAGATTGCTTTAGCCACACCCGATGAAGGTGTCATTCATGCACTGGAAGGAATGAAAGCCAGGCCCGACCGGAGAGATGTGCTGAAAGTTTCAACCGACCCTGTACTTATCATCGCAGGCCGTAAGGACAATTACATACCCTTTGAGGTTTACGAGCAGCATTTTAACCTGGCACCCGATACCGAGGTTGTGATCCTTGAGAACTCCGGTCATATGGGATTTGTTGAGGAAAAAGAGCAATCCCTTGAAGGTATCCGGCAGTTTCTCAGGAAAATTTATTCCTGATCTGTTTTTCGCCTTTTCATATTTTTCCTGATTTTGTTTTCGGTGTAATTTTTGTGCTGTATCTGATAAATCACCATTATGAAAATAGTGATTATTGGTTGTTTAGGATTTCTTCTTTTTCCTCTGGGGAAAATTGATGCTCAAAAAACCTTTAATAAAAGAGGCTGCCCCTTTCGAGACAGCCTCTTTTTCATTAAGCCCCGTGTATGTTCATATAAGCTAATATTTACTTGACCACACTCAGCACCGATCTTTCCACTCCATTATCTGTTCTCAGAATGAGGTAGTAATTTCCGGCTTCAAGTTCAGAACCCTCGAATTCGAAGGTGTGTAATCCGGCAAATCTGTGATCCCTCATAACTGTCTGTACTTTCCTTCCCATCAGGTCGTATATTGAGAGGTCAATCTCCGAGTCATTCAAGAGATAGAATTCAACTGTAGTATTCACCTTGAATGGATTGGGATACGATTTGAGTCCCATTTCAAGCGAACCCAGTGCCCTGCTTGAACTCGGTGCACCTTCACCAACTGTAACAGACTCACAACTAGTATCCTCTTCTCCGGTGTTCGTATTGGTAACCGTCAGACAAACCTCATAGGTGCCGGGTTGAGTGTATACGTGTACAGGATTTATACTGGTAGAATCAGCTGTGCCGTCTCCAAAGGTCCATTTTAGTTTTCCTGCATCGCCCAGTGAGACACCCACAAAGTCAACCGGATATGTATCGGCTTTTTTATTGGAAGTGTCAACAATGTATCCGATTCCGGCTACAAGTTTCCCTTCCGCTCCCATATTAACAAGGGCAAATACATCGTCACGGCATCCG
>SDBV01002659.1_pt1 | contig 26659 bp, 24 predicted proteins | sample 2277081 | NCBI WGS metagenome assembly SDBV01 (sample SAMN10402039, study PRJNA504765) | marine sediment metagenome | isolation source: marine sediment core GS10_PC15, 223 cmbsf | place: Arctic Ocean: Southern Knipovich Ridge | collected 2010 | reverse complement strand
ATTTGTACTCAGGTTTAATTCTCCGGCTATTTCTTTAACTGTTTTCCCGGAAGCTATATAACGTAAAACTGTATATTCACGATCGGATAATGATTCATGCGGTACATTTTCTATATTTTTATTTAAATATTCCACCAATTTTGATGCAAGTGATGAACCAATATACTTCTTGCCACTGGCTACTTTCCTGATAGCTTCTATTAATTCATTTCCTGCAGCTTCTTTTGTTAAGTATCCTGCTGCTCCTGCTTTTAATGCCCTTATTGCATATTGCTCTTCCGGATATATACTTAACATAATTGTTGGAATTAATATATTTTCACTCTTCAACTGCTTTAGTACCTGAACACCGGTTAACCCGGGCATTTGAATATCCAATGTTAATATATCAAATCGTTCATTCCTAATTTTTTCTATTGCTTCATTACCATTTGAAGCTTCTGCTGCAACACAAATGTCTTTTTCTTCCTCTATAATATTTCTAAAACCATGCCGGATTATTGGATGATCATCTGCTATAAGAACTCTAATCATTTAATGCTTTTTCAAGAACAGGGATGTTTTCTGGATCTATGCTTTGTTTCCACCATTCATAATTTGTATCTACTTCATCCGGTTCATATCCAAGTAGACGCATCCAGTGATCATTATAAGACATTTTTCCTGTTTTTATATACCACTCCCATATTCCTTCCTCTGTTCCTTCCAATGCAAGGTTCCACCGCTCCTGGCTGTCTCTTAATGCTGTTTCTACGAGTTTTCGCATTGTTATATCAAGGCCATAGATATTTACACAATCACTATTTGGAAATGGAGTAAAAAACAAAGCGAATATTCTTTTGTTATGTTCAATTTCTTCAGACTGAATTATATTTGTCCTGATAGCTCTATCAACAATTCCTTGCCATTGTTTTGGTATTGTTTGCTCGGATTTTGCAATCTTAGTATTAAGAATATGGTAGCAGGACTCATTGTAATATAAAATAGCTCCTGTTTTAGAGACCTGCAAAACAGGATTGGGATTTTGGTCCGGAAATAATGACAAATTGAAAATAGTTTTTTCCGTTTCATTCTTTGCTTTTATAGAATTACTTAGCTCTTTATTCAAGCGGTGAATACTAATATACCGCCATATTGCAATTATTATTAGTAAAGCAAACAACACAATACCAGCCATTATTGCTATCCTAAAACCGTTCCAGTATTGCTCTGGTTCACCAAACCACTTATGATAAATTGAATGGAATTCCGAAGTCCTTACAAAATTCTGGATTTCCTTGTTTAAAATATTAATAAGTTCCTCATTACCTTTTTTAACAGCCATAGCCCGTTTAATTATTATTAACGGTTCACCAATAATTCTAACATTATTTTCCATTTCCATTCTAAAAAGGTAATTCACAATTATAGGTTCCGGATAAACCAATGCATCAACTTCTCCCGCAAGAAGTTCATACAGAGCTTCGATAGGTGTATCAAATATAATAGTATCTATATTGTCTTTGCCCTGCAGCAAGCTAACACCAATATTTGTTTTTACTGCTGCAACTTGTTTATAGACCAGATCACTTAAACTATGTATGTCATTATTTTCATTTAATACAAAAATGGATACAGGGAATACGTGAACAGGGATTGTAAAATCAAAAAATTCTTTTCTTGCTTCAGTAATGCCCTGATTACAAATTAAATCTATTTTTCCAGCTATAAGTGCATTGTTCATTTCTGTCCAGGAATCTTTTATAATATAAATTATATCCAATCCTGCAATTTCTGAGATTTCATCCATTACTTCAACGGCAAATCCTGAGGGACGGCCGTCTTCATCAATAATATAATATGGCGGAAAATCTCTAAGCACACCAACTTTTATTAAGCTTCCTTCAGGTTGAATCTCCTGCCCAATTAATTGCGCTACGCTAATGAGTAAAAATATTATCAAAATTTTCAATAATTTATTTTTCATCATTTTATTACTTATATTAAATGATAGCTTAATAATTTTTTTATGCAAGATTAAATATAATAAGTTTTATGTAGATAATACTTCAATTCTCTTTATCGATAAATATAATTCTAAAACAACTGCCATTCTCTACAGGATAAAAATCCAGGTTGCCATTATTACTTGTAACAATTTTTCTAGATAAATAAAGCCCCAATCCTTTTTTCACTTTGCATGATGATGGATGCTCAAACAGCATATCCTGTAAACCTTCGGGTACACCGCCGGCATTATCTTCTATGTCTATGGTGATTAGATTATCTAACTTATAAGTATTTATTTTAATTTGCCCGCCAATTTCTTTATTATTTTTTATAGCAGCAATTGCATTTCTAAGCAAACTAATAATTACCTGCTCAAGATCCATTCTATACATTTTAATACTGATTTTTTCAGAATTTTCAATTATAAAATTAATTTCACTATAATTAGTTCTTACATTTTTAATAATCTTATTAATCATTTCATCAATTTCAACAAGCTGGATATCAGCAGTATCCATAAGTCCAATACTCTCCAGATTCCGTATAACAGAATCCATACCTGTCTGAGTATTATTTAAAATCATATTTAAACTGTTATTTTTATTGTTTACATCTTTTCCGGATAATCCATATTCCGCAGACAAACCAATATTTGAAATAATATTTTTAAATTCATGCAGTATGCCTGCAACACGGTAAGATGAAATCATAAGCCGTTCATTCATGATAAGCCTTTCTTCGGCCTCTTCGAGACGTAAAATTATTTCTTCTTTTCGCTCTGTATTAAGTATATATTTAAATTTCAAAGAATCTTGCTTCAATAAATAAAAACATCCGGAAAGCATTAAGAATGAAACCCAGAAATTTATTTTCATATCTACACTGTTAAAAAATATATTTACAGTATCAAAAATACCTGTAAAAGTAAAAATCATTAAACAAATAAAAAAATAAATAAATATTTTATTATCAGTTCTATTATAAAATAAAAACAATAATCTTAGTGGGAATATAGATGAGCCGGCAGCAAGAAGAGAAGTTGATATAATAAAGTTAAATTTATAAGAAAACCCTAGTAAATAAATAATAAATAGAATTAGTGCAAGGCTGCTGATAGTTAAATTCCATAAAACAGGGAATTCTTTTTGTTTACTGTAATATAAAATATTTATTAAAAACAAATTATGAATACTAATAAATATTAGCCATATGGTAATATTATTAAAATAAAAAATTCTGGAACAATAAAATAACAGATAGCAGATAAAAATTAAAGAATCATATTTTATTTTTTTTATAATTATAAGCGCTATCTGAAATAATATTAAACATATATAAACTATTTTACTTATCTGTAAAATATTATTCATCAGAATTATGATTCAATATCTGATAGTCTAATAGGTTTAGGACTTGTTTCTTCATTATATTGATTTGAAAATTCCTTAAGCAGGTTCTTTTCTTTAAAAGATAATTTTGTAGGTACCATTATTTTAATTTTTATATGGAGGTCTCCTTTTCTACTAGCATTATGCATAAACGGAATACCTTCACTTCTTATTCTTAATATTTTACCATTCTGTGTTCCGGCCGGAATTTTCAGTTTTATTTTTTTATCATCAAGAGTAGTTATAAATATTTCGCCGCCTAAACTCGCCTGAATAATAGAGATAGGAATTAAGCAGTAAAGATCATTACCAGTTCTTTCAAAATGCGCGTGAGGTTTATAATGAATATAAACATATAAATCTCCGGCAGGCCCTCCATTAAGACCTGAGTCCCCCTGACCCCGGATACTTATTCTATTGCCGTTTTCTATCCCTGCCGGAATAGTAACTTTTAATATCCTTTTCTTTTTTACAAGCCCTGCACCATGACAGTCGCTGCATGGATCTTTGACCATTTCGCCTTCTCCATTACAATTAGGACAGGTTGTTGCAATAGAGAAAAATCCTGAACTTCGCCGGACCTGTCCGCTGCCTCCGCAAGTATTACAAATAACTTTATTACTTCCACTATCAGAACCGGTACCATTACAATTAGAGCATTTATCATTTCTTGGGAATTTTATTTCCAGTTTTGTACCAAACACTGCATTTTTAAAAGATATTTCCACATCATATCTTAGATTTGCTCCCGGACGCGCACTACTTCTACCGGACTGGTACCTGCGTGAACCTCCTGCACCTCCAAAAAAAGAATCAAAGAATGAAGAAAAATCACCAAAAATATCTTCAAAACCAGTAAATATCGTAGAATAATCCTGTGGCCTGGCACCACCCATTCCTTCGACACCTGCAAAACCGAACTGATCATATGCCGGTCTTTTTTTATCATCTGCAAGGACCTCATATGCTTCTGTTGCTTCTTTAAAACTGTCCTCAGATTTTTTATCACCCGGATTTCTATCAGGATGATATTTTATTGCTAGTTTTCTATATGCCTTTTTTATCTCTTCTTTGGATGCACCTTTTGGCAAATCCAATACCTCGTAATAGTCTCTTTTTGCCACTGTTTATCCTAAACTAAAATTTAATTGTTATCTTTCTCATTGTCTTTCTCGTCATCTACAACTTCATAATCAACATCTTCTACATTTCCTTTTTCTTCTGATGCATCATGTGTTTTTGTGCTATCCTCTGTATTCGCTTGTTCAGTTCCTGTGTTCGCATCTGCTTGCTCAGTTTGAGTATTTTTATAAACCTCTTCTGCAAGTTTATAAGAAGCTTGTTTTAATGTTTCTGTTTTGCTTTTTATTTCTTCTATATTATCAGATTCAAGAGCTTTTTTTAATTCCTCTTTTGCCTTTTCGATAGTATTTTTATCTTCATCTGATATTTTATCTCCGAAATCTTTAACGGATTTTTCTGTAGAATAAATAAGATTATCAGCATCATTTCTAACTTCTGCTGTTTCCTTAACCTTTTTATCCTCCTCCGCATGCAATTCAGCATCTTTAACCATTTTTTTGATTTCTTCTTCTGATAATCCGGAAGATGACTCTATCCTGATTTTCTGCTCTTTGCCTGTTCCAAGATCTTTAGCAGAAACATGGACTATTCCATTTGCATCTATATCAAATGTTACTTCTATCTGAGGAATTCCGCGTGGCGCAGGTGGTATACCGATAAGGTCAAACTTGCCAAGCGTTCTGTTCTGAGTTGCCATCCCTCTTTCACCCTGTATCACATTAATAGAAACAGCATTTTGATTATCTGCTGCAGTAGAGAAAACCTGGCTTTTTCTTGTAGGAATAGTAGTATTCCGGTCTATTAACCTTGTAAAAACACCTCCAAGTGTTTCAATTCCAAGTGAAAGCGGTGTTACATCCAAAAGAAGAACATCTTTAACATCTCCACCTAAGATTCCACCTTGAATTGCTGCTCCCATAGCAACTACCTCATCCGGATTAACGCCTTTGTGAGGTTCTCTTTTAAATATGCTTTTAACAAGTTCCTGCACAGCAGGAATCCTTGTAGAACCACCGACTAAAATTACCTGGTCTATTTCAGAAGCACTAAGCCCTGAATCTTTTAAAGCTTTAATACATGGCTCTTTAGAACTGTTTACCAGGTCTTCTATCATCTGCTCGAATTTTGCCCTTGTTAAATTATACTGAAGGTGCTTAGGGCCGGATGAATCAGCTGTAATAAAAGGAAGATTAATATCTGAAGACTGATTTCCGGAAAGCTCAATTTTTGCTTTTTCTGCTGCTTCCTTTAATCTCTGTAAAGCCATTTTATCTTTTGAAAGATCTATCCCCTTATCCTTTTTAAAGTTTTCTACAAGCCAATTAATTACTCTCTGATCAAAATTGTCACCGCCAAGGTGAGTGTCTCCATTTGTAGACTTAACTTCAAATACTCCATCTCCAAGTTCAAGTATAGAAATATCAAAGGTTCCACCGCCAAGGTCATAAACAGCAATTTTTTCATCCTTGCCTTCCTTACCAAGACCGTAAGCAAGTGCAGCAGCTGTAGGTTCATTTACAATACGTTTAACAGTTAATCCCGCAATTCTGCCTGCATCTTTTGTAGCCTGTCTCTGTGAATCATTAAAATATGCAGGTACAGTAACTACAGCATCTGTAATTGTTTCACCTAAATAGTCTTCTGCTGTTTTTTTCATTTTCTGCAGTATCGCTGCAGATATTTCCGGAGGTGTATGTTTTTTACCATTAATTTCTACAACAACTCCATTTGGAGTATCTAATAATTTATATGGGACCATTGATATTTCTTCCGGTACTTCACCATGCTGTCGTCCCATGAATCTCTTTATTGAATAAACTGTATTTTCCGGATTAGTAATAATCTGGTTCTTAGCAGGCTGCCCAACCAGCCTTTCGCCTTTCTGTGTAAAACCTACTATCGAGGGTGTAGTTCTCTGGCCTTCTGAATTCTGAATAACTACCGGCTCCCCGCCTTCCATTATAGCTACACAAGAGTTAGTTGTTCCAAGATCTATTCCAATTATTCTACCCATTTTATTCTCCTTATATTTGCCTTCTAATTGTTTATTAAAATCATAATTTTATTCATTAGTTTCATTTTCTGTTGCTTTTTCTACTGTTTTTTCTGCAACCGGCTGAGTTACTTTGACCTTTGCCGGTCTTAAAACTCTTTCACGAAAAAAGTAACCTTTCTGATAATCCTCAATTACTTTAGGGTCATCACAATCACTACTTTCTTCCAAAGCTATTGCCTGATGCTTCTCCGGATCGAAAAGTTCTCCTAAAGAATTAAAACGGGATAATCCCCATTTTTTATCAAGCATCGAGACAAGCCGATTTTCTATCATCACAATTCCACTGTGAAAAACATCAAAATCTTTAGATTCTTCTGATGATTTAATAGCTCTTTCAAAATCATCAATAATTTCTACCAGATCGAGCAGTATCATTTGATTTGAATATCTAATAGAATCGTCCTTGTCTTTATTAATTCGTTTTTTAAAATTCTCAAAATCCGCAAGCTTTCGGAGCAATTGGTCCTTTAAATTAAGAACTTCTTCTTCCAATTCCTTGTTTCTATCTTCTAAATTTACTTCTGCTTTTTCTTCATTAGCAAGTTCTTCATTAACAGGTTTTTCGCTTTGTTTTTTCTGTTCTTCCTGAATTTTCTCTTTCATTTCTTTTATTTCATCTTTCTCTGTATTCTCTTCTACAGATCTTTCTTTACGCCTGGTCTCTTTTGCCTTATCCTTTGACATAGTATCCTCTGTTTTTGAATCTTTGAAATTAAAATAATAAGTGTTTCATTTAGACGTCAAGCTTTTTTTTCTTTTTAGTCTATTTAAAATCCAATATTAAGATATTTTATCGGAATTTTGAAAAAAGTGTGATATTTGTATAGTAATTATTTATAAGTATTGTATATAATTATTAAATATGAGTATGAATTCAGATAAAAAAAATATAGTAGGAATAATCGGAGCTGGTGCCTGGGGAACTGCAATAGCAAAAGCGATTGCTTTAAACGGCCATTTTGCTGAGATATGGAGTTATGAAACAGACGTTGCAGATGAAATTAATACCAGCCATAGAAACAGTACATATTTAAAAGAAGTAAAACTTCCCGAATCCATTAAAGCAAGTACAAATTTAAAAGATATAGCATCAAATAAAGACTTTTTGATTATTGTTGTGCCATCACCGTTCATTGTGGATGTTATTAAACAGATACTTAATATAGAAGATATTATAGAAGGAAATACACAAATAGGAGTACTAACAAAGGGTTTTGTAAAAACTAAAAATAAAACCCGGCTGATTATTGAAACTTTAGAGGACTATTTGCCTGGTATTTATAAAGGTAACCTTGTCTATATTTCCGGCCCAAGCCATGCAGAAGAAGTGGCAAGAAATAAAATTACAGGGCTTATTAGCGCTTCCCAAAATGCAAAAAGCTCAATTCAGTTTCGGGGACTTCTAACCGGAAATAACCTTGTGGTATTTTCTTCTCTGGACATTATTGGCGTTCAGGTATGTGCAGCTTTAAAGAATGTCATAGCTATTTCATTCGGTATGCTGGATGCATTAAAGGAAAGCGTTCCAATATTCGGAGATAATACTGAGTCACTGCTTTTAGCTGCAGGCTTAAATGAAATTCAGAAACTTGGTTTGGCATTAGGTTCTACACATCCGGAAACATTTACATCCATTGCAGGTGTAGGGGACTTGGATGTTACATGCAGGAGTATCCACGGCAGGAACAGACGTCTTGGAAGAGATATAGTATTAAAAGACCTGTTGTCCAAATTTAAAGATATTGATGACTTAATAGAAAACGTATCAAAAATCGGATACCTCCCGGAAGGAATATATGCTGCTAAAAAAGTACATGAGCTGTCAAAACAGTACAAACTTAAACTTCCTATATGTAATGGTGTTTACAGAGTATTAAATAAAAATATCAAACCTTTAAATGAAGTTGAACTTATTTTAAAAAATATGTCAAAAGCATATAACAGGAATTTAAATGCCGGATTTAAAGATTTATAAACATGAGTACAAAATAAATTCATATGATGTAGATCAAAATGGTAATGCCAGATTTACTTCTATACTTAATTATATGCAGAATTCTGCATGGCTGCATTATACCGCTTTTGAAAATGCTAAAGGAACAATTCTACCGGAAAATTACGGCTGGCTTCTTTCCAGAGTCAGACTAAAGATTAATACTCTTCCTTTATGGGGAGATAATATTTTTGTAGAAACATGGTCTCCAGGTGTAAACAGGATGTTTGCTCTAAGAGATTTTCAGATATTTGATAAAAATGGATTGTCAATTGTCAGCGCTTCTACTGCATGGCTTATAGTTGATATTAGTAAAAGCTTCCCTGTTCGTCCCGACTTTTTTAAAGAAAAATGGGATTTTATCGATAATGAAGCGTTTTTTGATATTACAAAAAAAATTAAAACCTGTGACAGTATCGATACAAAGCATAAAACCAAAGCTAACTATTCTGATATAGACGTTAACAAACATGTTAATAATGCAAAATATGTGGAGTGGATGTTAGACTGCTATAATTCTTCTTTTGTAAATAATAATACTCCCCAAAATGCAGAAATCGATTTTACCGGGCAGGCTGTAATTAATGATTTGGTTGAAATAGGATTAAAGCAAATAAACGGAGATACTTATTTTTCTAATGTTTTTTTGAAGGATAGGGAATTATGTAAAATGATAATAACCTGGAAAGAAAATTAGATCAGTTCAGGATAGATCATCCAGAGTACGTTAAAAGTATCTTCATTGCTTTCTTTATTTAGACAGACTACACAACTGTTCTTAAATTTTACTACACTAATATTCTCATCTCCTGTTAAAAGTAAAGAAGCAAGCTTATTCATAAACGGAAGATGTCCGACAAACATATAATTCAAATTCTGCTTTAAAATAAAATCCTGGATTGCATTCACATTATCATTAGGATTTAAGTTATCCTTTTGAATAAGTCCATCTTTAGTATCTATTCCTCCTAATAATATTTCCGCTGTATTTTCTGCTCTTAATTTACCGGAATGAATAATAGAAACAACCTCTATTTTTTTATTCTTTAAAAACTTATATACTGTATTCGTTTCTGTTATGCCATCATTATTTAATGGCCTTTCCGGATCTTCCTGTTTTGCTTTAGCTTTACCATGTTGAACAAGATATATAGTCATTTCCTTCCCCTAAAATTATTTTAAAAAATTACCAAGCTCTTCTGCCCATTCTACGATATCGTCCCTGTTCCAATTGTTAAACTTTTCCTTACCAAACATTATGAACCTGCCGCCGAACGCAGTTTTTGATACAGGTGACATTCCAAGTTGTGTTATAACAGGATCTATATAAGCTTCTACAGCTTCTTTTACTGCTTCCTGCCTGCTCACTTTGCCGTCGGAATAAGCCTTCATAGTTCCTCCGGCAGAAACAAAAACAGCAGTTTTTTTACCAGTTGCGCTATTCTTTTTTAAATATTTTTTGATACTGCTCTTCCATCTACCTGCTGCAATAGAAGAACCTAATACTATATTATCAAAATCATTTATATTTATTTTCTTTTTTTCCTTGATATTTGCAACCTTAACATCATGCGCATATTTTTCTTTTAATACTTCTCCAATTACATTTGCAGTATCCGCAGTTGCGCCAATTCTTGTTGCATATATTACCAGTGTTTTTGACATAAAAGTCCTCCTGTTTAATACTTTATCAAATATTTAGGTCAACAACAAGCTTCGAGGAATGACATTCGGCTTAAAGAAGAATAATACTTGATACTTATAGTTTAATAACCTATCATTTAAAAAATTATTTTGATAAGGATTTAAACAAAATGTCAGGTAAAGATAACGAAGTTATTAAATTAAAAGAAAAGATTATTGATGTTCAGAATGTGAATAAACTTGGTTTCCGTAACTTTGTTCTGTGCAGCAATATCGTATCATTCGGCCAGTATGTACCTGTAGAAAGTAATAAGGTTATAGCTGGAAGCAAACTTCTTTTCTACTATGAACCCTGCAACCTGTTTACAAACAGAAAAGACGGTAATTACCAGATTTGGTATACCCAGGATATGATACTATTTAATAATGCAGGTGGAGAAATTTACAGACAGGATAATGCGCTAAATTTTAATTATCAGACTTTTTCTCCGGTATTAGATGTTTATGCAACAAATTCTCTGGAACTTAGAGACCTTGCCCCTGGTGAATATACATTTAACGCAGTAATGCATGATAAACTGAAAAATGTTTCTGCGAAATATAAATATGATTTTGAGGTCATATAAAAATCTTAGTTCATCTCTACTAGCTCATCAATTTTAAAATTGACATGGATTTACAGAATTAACGCTAATTAAATAGTTTATGAGAATCCATATTTAAAACTCCTGCTACTATCTAATTTACCTTCTAACAATTTAAACTATATGATAGAGTAGTTATTATGTTTGGCTGGCATGGTAAGGTTTTACATATCAATTTAACCGACAAACAAACTTATATAGAAGAGCCGGATATAGATCTTTTCCATAAATTTATAGGTGGTAAAGGTATTGCCGGGCATTTTTTATTTCCACATGTAACGCTGAACTGGGATAGTGAAGATATGCCAATACTGCTTTTTACTGGGCCCCTTGTTGGAACAGCTTCACCAACTTCCGGGCGTATGACAATAATGTCCAGGTCGCCTTTAACAGGAACAATTGGAGATTGTTCTGTTGGCGGCTCACTTGGTACATCTATAAAGCAGGCAGGTTTTGACGGAATTGTAATTACAGGCAAGAGTAGTAACTTATGCGGCATAGAGATAGATGATAACAAAATCAAAATTTTAGATGCAGCCAATATGATAAAAATGGATGTTAGTCCTGCTCGTAATATGTTAAACGGTAAGGGCAGTACTGCTGTAATTGGGCCAGCCGCAGAAAATGGAGTCCTGTTTTCTTCTGTTATGGTAGACGGCCATTATACTGCTGGAAGAAACGGATTGGGTCTGGTATTTGCTTCTAAAAACTTAAAATATATAACTGTAAAAGGCAGTAAAAAAACAAAGGTATTTAATACGGATGAATTAAAAAAAGCAAGACAGAATATTTTAAGACTTGTTTCTGCTTCACCTATTTTACTTGGAGATTTTGGTATTTCCAATTTTGGCACCGCTGCTCTATATGATCTTATGGATGCACGCAGGATGATGCCAACAAACAACTTTACTAAAACACATTTTAAAAATGCAGGTTCCATGAATGCTTATGCATATAAAAAAATATTTAATCCGAAGAAAAAAGGTTGTAAGGGATGTCACATACTCTGTAAAAAAATAACTGAAAGCGGTTCTGTTATTCCAGAATTTGAAACTATGTCTCACTTTAGTGCTCTACTGGGTAATACTGAGATTAAAGCGGTTATGAAGGCAAATAATATCTGCAATGAAAAAGGAATGGATACCATTTCTGCTGCAGTTACTCTTGCAGCTTATGCTGAAATTAAAGGAAAAAATGAATTAACTGGCAGCGAAATACTATCACTATTAGAGGATATAAGTGAAACCAGAGGAATTGGGAAGGAACTTGCAAAAGGTGCACACAGGTTTGCAGCTAACTTCGGGAAACCAAATTCTGCAATTACTGTAAAAGGCCTTGAACTTCCAGCTTATGATCCACGCGGGGCGTATGGCATGGCTTTGGCCTATGCTGTTTCTACAAGGGGAGGTTGTCATTTGCGAGCATATCCTGTTAGTCATGAAATATTAAGAAAGCCTGTTGCAACAGACAGGTTCTCTTTTAGCGGTAAGGCTCGTATAATAAAAATAGCTGAGGATCTGAATGCAGTTGTAGATTCACTAACTGCATGTAAGTTTATATTCTTTGCTGCAACTCTGGAAGAATATGCAAAAGTGTACAGTGCTGTAACCGGTGTTGAAAGTTCTATACAGGACCTTTTAAAAACAGGAGAACGCATCTATTACAATGAGAGAATTATGAATGCATTGAATGGTTTCTCGAAAAAGGATGATGATTTACCGGATCGATTTTTTAAAAAATGCGGAACATCCGGTTCTAATATCAATATAAAACCATTGGATAAAAAAGAATTTGAAAAAAACCGGGATAACTATTATAAAGTGCGCGGTTTAAGTAAAAATGGAATACCATTAATAGATAAGGCAGTAGAATTGAATCTGCTTTGGGAAGGTCTGGATAATAAAAAAAGATGAAAGAATTAATATATAAGTATTCCGATAAACTTGTCTCTTCCGGTCTTACAGAAGTTGGTGATCCTGTCATTGGTGCGTTAGATACAGATCTTATCTGGAATGAGAATAACTGGAAAAATTCACAAACCAGAGAAAGAAACATCCAATTTACTCAAGAACTGCCAAAAGTATTTGAAAAATTAAATATCAATTCTCTTATTTTTTCTACTCCAAAAGAACCGTACAGAACAATAATCAATTTTCTTGCAAGACAGTCAATTAAAACAAAGAGGGCGTCTGGTATGAATGCTGTTCAGGCTGCAATCTATCCTGAAGATTGTGAGACACGAACATTCCTGCATGATCTTCCTGTTGTAAATAATTTTTCGATAGAACTCATAGTAAATGCACTTAAGTATAGAAAAAGTGTAATAATACCGGATTACGGAATTATCACTTATGGAACAGTAACACCGGAACAGGCGTTTGTAGTTTACAGTTCTGTGTGCTTTGCTTGTTTTGTGAATTTTTTTTCAAACTACATGCAGGATGCTAATGCATCGCGGCTCACATCTATACAGAAAGATACATTTAGCAAAGTTGTCGGTATTCTTAAAATTGATAAAAAAAAACCATCCGCCCCATTAATGGCTACATTAACGAAAGGTCCGTTTAAACTGGAAGATACTGTCTATAAAGCAATAGAACAGGCAGGTAAGCTTACTGTAGAAAAGGGATTGGTGGATTCCTACTTTGGAAATATCTCTTACTTGTTTAATGATACTCTATACATAAGCCAGACATCGAGTTCGCTGGATGAACTTTCGGGACATGTAGATCCTTGTGCTATAGATGGTTCTTCCTGTGCTGCTGTAACTGCTTCCAGCGAATTGTCTGCACATAAACAGATTGTTATAGATTCAGGCTGTTCTGCTGTTCTTCATGGTCATCCGAAATTTTCAGTTATTCTTTCTATGGATTGCTCAAAAAAAGATTGCGAAAAAAAAGGATCATGTCACACCCGGTGTCCGGAAAAACGCTTTATAAATGATATTCCTATTGTACCGGGAGAAGTAGGAAAAGGCCCGTATGGATTATTTAAAACTGTTCCGAATGCGATTAAGAATAATCGTGGTGTAATTGTGTATGGACATGGTGTTTTTACAACAGGCAAAAATGATTTTACAGAAGCATTTAAAAACTTGTATGAAATAGAAAATGAGTGTATTAAAGAATATTTTAATAGAATAGATCGAGTTTAATTTATTACAAAAATGTTTTAAATTTATTCATAAACTTATTTTTCGATTGTTAAATATTTTTGTATAGTAATTTTTAAAAGTGTACATCTTTTAAAGAAATGTATAGGGGATATTTAAATGCTAATATATAATCCAGTGGATTTACATAAGAACCATTAACTGAGATAAAAAAATCGAGATAATTATCATCTATTGATTCTGAATAGTTCACATAATTTGTATTTTTAATAAACGCAATAAAATCACCCTGTTTTATATTATCACCAGGTAAAAAATGTTTCATATATGAAACATTTGAATAATAGGAATAAATACCATTATCATGTTTAATACAAATCTTAAAAGTACCATTATCATTTTTTTTAACAAATTCTATTTCACCATCGGCAATTGCAACAATATACGATTCTTTGTCATCAATTAAAAATATTTTAACACTTTTGAGTGATACAATAAACTTTCCTCTGTTTACATTACTTTGCCCATCGGCAATTGGCCACAAAACCGGCAGTTGTACAATACCGTTAATCAACTCAGGATCCAGTGATTTTATATCTGTTGGACCGCTCATAACCAGAGGTGTTTTTAAATGATCAACAATATCACTAGCCGTAAGAGTAACCATTGGATTAACATATATAAGAGAAAACATAAAAACTGTTATTAAAATAACTATTGCAAATACAGTCCTTAATAATATCTGAATATTGGAAAAAGATTGAATTTTTAGAATGCTTATTACTCTAACTTCAAGCAGGCTTGTTTTTACAATTGGTATCACTGTACTTGTAAATAATATATCTCTGCTATAATATTTAGTTAATTTTACCAGCTCTTCTGCATAATATGTTGGTTTTAGTCCTAACTTTAAAACAAATTCGTCACTGGTCTTTTCCTGTTCTACCTGCATTTTTTTATTTGCAATCCATAGGAAAGGTATAAACCAGAATAAACTGCATACGATTCCTGTTAAAAATCTTTGCAAACAATCATGATTCTTTATATGTACTAATTCGTGAAACAAAATAAGTTTTAATTTTTCATAAGACCAGTTTAATGATTTTACCGGTAGAATAATTACAGGGAATAACCATGAATAGGTAAGAGGAATCATTTCTGTAGAGCTTATTCTAAAATTCACTTTTCTTTTTACATCGGTTTTTATTTTTATCCGCTGAAAATACTGTTCAAGTTTTTTGTCTTTTATTTAATCCATACGTTTACATTTTATTAAGAAGCGTACTTTAACAATAATTAAATAGCTAAATATTATTATAAATACAGAAAACCACAGAATAATAAATATATAATATGGAAATCCATTTATAGATCCGATTGCAGATATTTCTTTAATATTATTTATATTAAGAGTTCTTGGTAATGCTATAAAACCATCATTTAAATTACTAATTGCAGGTACAATTGCACTCGAACCTGCAATTGTTTCATTAGAAAATGATCCTATAGATTTTATTTGATAAATAAAAAATAAACAAAATGGCAGAATAATAAAACTAATAATAGCAACAAACCAGACAAGGCTTTTTTTACGTGACTTTTTTAACAAGCCAGTAATGATAAATGCAAAAAATAAAATAATAAGCCCTTTAATTGATATATTTAATAGAAATGATAAAAAACCGGGGCTATTTAAAAAATAAACAGACAAAATTAATTCTCCTTGGTTTCCGTTTTATCTATTAATTCATACAATCGTTTAAAATCTTTATCCTTTATTTTATTAATATACTACACTTTCATATTTCTTATCTTAATACTGTTAATCTTTTAGCATTCAAAATACATTCTATCAATACAATAATATTTTTATCATTTACATCATTGTTAATTATTCAGCGTTCTGTCAAAGGTATCTTTATGATTCATAATCTCATAATTCACTTCTCCGAAACCATGAAGATAATAAATAACCGGATACCTTTTTTCACTTTCATTGTATCCCGGCGGAAGATAGACAATAATATTACGCTCAGATGTTTCTGATACAATATTTTGTTTAATTGCTGGCGATGAAATTTTTAAATTTATTAGTCCATTCATACTGTTTTCTTCAATAATTTCTGCTTGTGCATTTCCAAACAAATTAGTTATCGAAGAAAAAATAATCAAGAATACAAATACTCTTTTTAACATAATGCCCTCCATAATTTATATTTTGATAAAAAAAACAATATCACTAATTTATAATTGCAAAAAATAATTAATACATTGTCTATTAGTATAACAAATTTAAATAATTATTATGCTAATATTTTAGCAAAATATACATTTTCTGTCAATATCCATTGCTACTTATTTAGCATTTAATTAAATGTTACTAAATTTTATAATTTTAAATCGAGATATCTATTGTGAAAATTCCTTGAAAAAAATACATCAAGTACTCTTACCTTTTAAAATCCATTTCAAGTTACTTGAATCGATTACTCTTTCACAGAAAAGCTATGTGACATTTTCTTTAATCTTTCCAGATCTTCTAATTTAAAATGGTTCCATTCCATTGGAAAAACAGTATTGTTATGAGTTAACGGTTCTTCTGCAATCGGATACTGCGAAAGTTCTACACATTTGTTCCATAATTTTGTATATGGAACAGTAGAATACTCAGCAAGCATTATTCGGATTTTATAAGCTTGAGCATATTTTAATGACTCTTCCACTTCCTCAGCTCTCTGGCCGGGCAGGCCTGCAAGTATGTAAACACTAATACTTTCCGAAGAAAAGCCTGCAGACTTTAATATCTTTACTCCTCTGCCCAGTTCATCAACAGAGAGTTTTTTGCCTGTGTCTCCATGAAAATCATCATTTGAACTTTCAAACCCGATTCTTATTTCACGGAAGCCTGCTCTTTTCATAAGCCCTGCAGTTGTTTTATCAATATAAGAAAGATGAACAGCATTAGGCAGATAAAAATTTAATTTTATTCCGGATTTAATTATTTTTTCTAAAAAGAGTAATATTCCTTTTTCCTTACTAAATAGTAAAGCATCATCTAAAAAAGCAAAATTAATAGTTCCAAACTTTTTATTTATTTGATAAACAGTATTAAAAGTTAGCTCCGGATTTCCCCGCATAAATTTCCCTGTAAGTTTTTTTGATGCACAATAATCACAGGAAAAAGGACAGCCTGTATTGATTCTAAGCACAGCGGAGTCACTTAACTCCTGCTCTAATAAAAGGAAATCTTCTTTTAATAACAGATCAGAAAAAGGAAGTGAAAGTTTTTTTAGAATATGAGCTAGTTCAGGCAGGGCATCTCCTGTAATAATATAATCCGGTTCTACAACTTTTTTGCAGTGTTCCGGACAAAGGGAAGCATATGTCCCGCCTACAATAATCGGAATTCCGGGAAATAATTTTCGTGCTGTATCCACTGCTTCTTTTACACCTGGATACCAGTATGTCATCCCGGAAGAAATTAATATAACAGAAGGCCTGTCTCCTTTTAATTCTAATTCGACAGACTCGGCTAACACACCATATCTGTGATAATTCCTCGGAACTCTATCTATCACTTCCGGTTTTGTTATAATAGATTTATAAAATTTTCCAGTGCCATTTTGTTTGCGTCTGAGTCTCCCAAACTTTTTAGCTGTTAAGGAATCCGAATAATTTAGATAGTTAACTAGCTTTATTCTATATCCTGTATTTTTAAGCCATTTTCCTAGCCGTAACAGGGCATATGGCTTTATGTACAGATCATACAGCGCAAAATCATATACCGGAGGATTAATTAGTAATGCTAATGGAGTATTCTTAATGCTTCTCTTCCTTTTTCACTTATAACTAATCGATGAACAACCATACTGTCTGTTTTTCTGTCTTCTGGAAAATCATCAGGAAACTCTAAGTTGGAATATCCCTCTTCATCTAAAAAAGTATTTGCCTGTACAAATTTGTAAAGTTCTTTATCTGAAACTTCTACATATTTCTTCTTTTCCAATTTCTTTAATAACTTACACATTTTTTCAGGTGAACCGGACAAATAATCATATGGGGGCTTCCCAAGCTTTTTCTTAAGAACCAAATATTCCAGCCATGGTTTTTTTGATGCCATAATATATTGAACAGCTCCCCAACCTGTAAATGTGTCTATTCTTCCTCCGGGTCCGAACTCTATTTTTAAAAAGCGTTCATCTTTATTATTTATTAAATCACATTCCATGCCGTGGAAAAAATATGTCCAATCAAGGAAGTCTCCTTCCTGCTCAAATTTTCTTTTTTCCCATATATAAAAAATCTGATTTATTTCACATCCAAGTTTTTCTGCCATATTTAGAACAAGCTCTTTCTTTAATTGTGTCATATCATTAATTGCTTTTAAGAATTCTATTTCAATGTTTTTCATATCAATTATTTATATTTAATACACTTACTCTTATACCCCAGCCAAAACTATTTTCCTTTATATAAGAAAGTAAGCCTTTACCATATCCTGTGCTTACTGCTGCAAATATTTGAAGCTCCGCTATTTTACCTGGAATAACAATTCCTCCTATACTTCTTATTAGATAATTTTCCTGCTCTTGCCTATCTTTCCTAAACAGATATTCTCCAAAAACAGATGTGAATAAATGCATCTGTTTTAATACTTTATATCTAAGCACAATATCAAATCCAGGGCCAAAAGAATATGTACTATAAGGCAAAAAGAATTTATTCTGTAATCTGATATCGAGTTCCAATTTTCTTATAGGCAGCCTTATACCAATATCAAAGATGAAAAAGTCTCCTATATTAGGAGGCATATCTTCTATATCAGATCCTTCAATATCAAATGGAGCTGTATAATGTTCACTCTCATGGCGAAACAGCAAACCAATTTCAAAACCTCCATTTTCTCCGAACATTTTATTAGCAAGCCTGTGAAATGACAGTAAAACAGAATATCCCAATAAACCACGCCATAGGTATGGACCTGATGGAACTGTTAAAAAATTCAAAGGCTGCTCTTTGAGTGTTTCTAATTCTAACATACCAAACATTCCTACGCGTAACTCAACAGTGTTAAATCTTATACCGAAAAAAGCAAAGTCACTGCCGAAAGTGGATACTACCCTTGGAAGAACCTGATAGCTCATGCACGCTGTATCTCTTGATGCAGAAAGAGTATTCGAAATAGTATGCGAGTTTCCAGGCAAAACTGTAAATTGGATATTTTCATTCGAATTTTCTTGTGAAACTGCGGGAAATATAAAAATAAAAAGAAACAGTATATGTAGAAACTTATGCCTAGAATCTTTAAAAAACATTATTATCTAAATATTCCCAAACAGGATCTAGATTGTAAATATAATCATTTATACTTATATTTACATTTATATCTGGTTCAATAAATTCTTCAGTTTCTATTATTCCTGGTTTTGATCTTCCCCAAATCCTAATAGAAGTATTAAAATAAAAACCTGTATATGGAAGATCAATTCCTGTGGAATAGCCATAACGAATTGAATTATTACCGCTAGGCTTGCCAATTATTGTTCCAAGATTATTATCTTTAATACTTACAACAAAAAAAGTTGCAGAACTAAATGAATGCGGGCTTGTTAACACATAAATATCTCCGAAAAATGTAAGGCCATTTCCTATAGGCCTAATAGTCGCTATAACATCCCCTCCATTAAACTCGTGAAAAGAATTACCAGCTTCATACTCTGTTATATTATTTCTTCCTATATCTGGCTGATAAGTCTTACTAAAGTCCGTAGAAACCAACATTGATTTAGTTGTTCCATTATCGTTATATTCTATAAATAATTTATCATTTCCATATAAATTTGTATGCCCATCTAGCATACGCGCGAGGAATTCTTTAACAATGTAATAAAAATTATTTTTTAATGAAATATCAGCTAATTTTACATATGTATTTTGAATTAATATTTCAAATTCTGACTCACTCATAAATTGAAGAGGTTCTGTATTTTCACCCGGATGTACTTCTTTTATTTTGTCTATTATAAGCAGAAAATCAGACTGATAACCATTTTCTGACGGTTCGTTACTATCATCTTTAAAACCGGTACACGATAAATTTGAAATATTATAAAGGAAAATTATTAATAACAAAAATATAAATTTCTTGATTTTTTCCAATTATCGACTCCTATGTTTTATAATTATATTAGCCGTCTTTTAATTAGTTTATTATAATATATATAATCTTTATCCAGAACTATTTTGTTACTTAAAATTATTCTCCAGCTTACTATGGCTTTTAGAATAGAGACTCTTTATAAACTATTAATAAGTTTCAGAAATAATAGTTTTAATCCCATTCTTTCTTAACAAGTTTGTAACATCCTGAACCATAAAAGGATTACCGGATATATAGTAATCTCCATCTGCTAAATTATTTTTCCGGCTTTGAAAATATTTTGTTATCCTGCCACTAATATAATTTGAATCCATAATTTCTGATTCTAATTGGCTTAGGCATATTGTCTCTTTTAACCCAAGTCCAAGCCTGTATTTATCTATGTAAGGTGAAATAAAATAATCACTTTTATTTTTGCAGCCAAATACAAGCTCTGTATTTTTATTACCATTGATTTTTTTTAACTGAGAAAGCATAGGTAAAAAGGGTGTTATGCCTGTTCCGGTAGTTATAAAGATCTTTTTATTTTTATTAAGCCTTAGATAAAAATTGCCTAATGGCAAACGTAAAATGCATATATCTCCTATTTTAATGCAGTTAACAAAATGAGACCCCAGGCCTCCAGGGTTTGTATTAATTATAAATTTAATTCTTCTATTCTTTAATTCAACAATAGAGTAGGCTCTCCATTCTGTTTCAGAAATTTGGATTTTTGCATATTGCCCCGGAATAAAATCCAGATTTACTTTTAATTCGAAAGTTAATTCGATGATACTTTTTCTTATATATTTCTTTTTAATTAATTTTGCTTTCTGCTTATTAAATGAATGTATAACATTATGCACATTTTTAATGATATTATTAATAATTGGCTTATGTTTTAATTTTCTCTTCCATTTTTTTGCGCCAGCAATTATTTTTACTATTCCTGCTGGGCCATTAATGTAACTTGCCGTTGCAAGCCCTCCCATTAAAGCTCCCATAATACCGGGAGCACAAACATCAGAACCAGTTAACAATAAGTTTTTAATATTTGTTTTAACCTTCAATTCTTTTAAAGCAAACCTCTCTTTTATTGTAGGAATCCCATACATTGCTCCTGAGGGTTTTCCAGTAAAGTACTCAATATCTAACGGGGTAGCTAATTCTTTATATACAATTATGTCTGTAAATCCAGGAATATGATTTTCAATCAATTTTAGAAGGCCAGCTGTGATCTTTTCTTTTAACTGATAATACTTTTGCGATCTGTTTTTCCACTCTTCATTCTTCCATTCTTCGAAGTCCGAGTATTTTGCTATGGATAATACCTCTACAGTATGATATTTTTTTTCTCCATTTTTAAGTGAAGGAAATGAAATTGTACAGTTAGTTGGCTTTCCGGATATAAGGGCTTTTGTTTTTTTATCCACATCATTATAGTCATAATCAACATTAATCCAAATATTTTCTCCCTTTATACCAAACTTAGCTGGTGATTCTTTTAGTCCAAGATATAGCGTGACCATACTATATCCTTTGTGAAATCTATTAAGCTTATTTTTTATATCACTATTTTGATAATTTTCAGGAAGGAGCTTATTGTATGTATTAATGATTCCTGCATTGGATATAATTAATGGCGCGCGATATTCTGTTATTTGAGTTCCGATTTTCCTATGATCTATTGTATTTACACCAACTGCCTTTCCATTTTTCACCAATATTTCAGTTACTTCCCTGCTGCATAAAAAGGTTCCTCCACATTTTTCTACCTCAGATTCAATATAGCGGCTAATTTTAGAAGAACCTCCGGAAGGAAAACAGGCACCGTATAAATAATGATTAACTACCATAGCATGTATTGCAAATGAACTTTCCCTGGGCGGCAGTCCGTAATCAAGCCATTGGCTTACTAAAATGCTTTTAAGTTTTTTATCCTTAATATTTTCATCTAAGTATTCTTGTGTCGTTTTAAGGGAAAGTGATTTTAAGAAAAAACTAATGGTTTTTAAAATTAATCTTATAAAAACAGGCATAAAACGATTAAAATAATATAGTCTATACCATAAAACTGCTTTTTTAATGTCTCTGAAATATTTGCTAATACTCTTTGCTTCATCAGGAAATTTCATTATTAAACTTTGTTTATATTTATCCGGATCATCAGGAACCTTAAATATGAAGTCGGGATAAACAAATTTCTCAAAAAAAGTCGGCATTTTATTTAGCTTTATTTTATCATTTGTTAGAAATGATAGTAAAATATGCTGAATAGGATTTAAAGTACCAATATAGTGAAGTCCCACATCCCAGGAATAACTTCCACGTGTAAATTCATGAGTTAACCCGCCAATCTCAAAATGTTTTTCTAATACCAGAATTCGCATATTATTAATTTTTGCTAATAATCCGGCAACAGTCATACCGCCCATACCCGATCCAATAACAATTGCATCAAAATCACATCCATGTGGATTCAAAAATAATCCTCCTAATATTTAGTGAAAAAGTATTAAGTTAAGAAAATATTGTTTTTATGATACAACATAAATTAATAAATGCAAAGGTGTTTTTTTTTAAAAGCATTATACAATGTTAAAGAAAATTGATGTATCAGAATGCAAAACATACAACATCAGCAAAAAAGAATATACATTATTTTACTTTAAATGTATCGTAATAGCAATTCTGATACTTCCGGGGTATGTTTTTCTGCTAGCTTAAAGCGTCTACGTGCCTGTATTACCGCCTAATTACAGTACAATTTATCTATACACCATTATTATGCCCTATGAGTGCAAAATGCTCTACAAAAATCAACAGGACAATGCTTACAAACAGGAACTTTTTTACAATGCTCTTTCGCATGCTTAACAATTAAAGCATGATACTCATTATACAATTTATATTTGCACTCAGAACTTATAGAATAATTCTCCTTCATAAATAATTCTTTAATGAAACTATAATCACTATTGCTATTAAATATTCCAATGCGGCTAAATATTCTTTTAGTATATGCATCCACAACAAAAACCGGAACCTTGTAAGCATATAACAGAATAGAATCTGCTGTCTCCGGCCCAATTCCCCAGAGGTTTAAAAGATCATCTCTTTTCGGTACGTTACTGTTTAAATGTTTACCGGAAACAAGAAACTCAGAAATAATTTTAAGCTTTTTTGCTTTCTGGTTAAAATAACCACTGGAACGAATAATTTCTGCAAGGCTCTCATGCGGTTCCTCTAATATTTTATTAGGATTAATTAAATTATATTGATAAAGATTTTCTAAAGCCTTTCGGACATTTTTCCATGCCGTATTCTGTGTAAGTATAGCGCCTGTGATAATCTCGAATCTCTGCTCCTCTGTTTCCGGTAATTTATAATTTCTATTATGATAACCTTTGTTTTTTGTTACTGCGCTTAGAGGCCACCAACCCTGAGGCCCGTATGTTTTAAATAACAGTTTATAAATATCTTTTACTTTCGAATCATCCATTTCAAGTATCCATAGTAATACAGATAAAAAAAAAGTGCAAAAAGGTAAATTTGATTTACAGAAACAAAAAAAAATGTATAATAAAGATATGTTTACACAATATGAAATTATTTCTATTTCCTCCGCAGCAGCCGCATTAGAAAAATGTACTGTGGTATTGCGTTAACTTAAATAAGTAATTTTATGCCGCAGTTCTTATTAAGGCTGCGGCTTTTTTTTGTTTTGCAGTCTAAAAATTGGAAGTCGGCAAAGGAGTCATTATGCGAAGAGATGTTGTACACCCCGGAGCTGAACAGCTTCGATATGAAATCCGTGAGATTGTTGATTTTGCAAAATCCCTGCGAAAGTGGGAAATTTCACTATTCTGGGAGAATATTGGAGATCCTGTTAGTAAAGGTGAAGAAGTAAGCAGCTGGATGAAAGAGATTGTTAGTAAATTAGCCCTTGAAGACAGCAGTTATTCTTACGTGGATACCCAGGGGGTAGAAACAACCAGGGAATTCCTGGCAGAACGGGTAAACAAACGCGGCGGTGAAAAAATAACAGCGGATGATATTCTATTTTTCAATGGCCTTGGTGATGCTGTTGCAAAAATATTCGGCTTTTTAAAAAGAGAAGCACGCATACTCGGGCCTTCTCCGGCTTATTCTACTCTTTCTTCTGCAGAAGCAGCTCATTCAGGATATGACCATCTAACATATAATCTGGATCCCCAGGATAATTGGCAGCCAGACCTGGACGATATTGAGAACAAGGTGAAATATAATGATTCTATTGCGGGTATTTTAATTATCAACCCGGACAATCCAACAGGCGCGGTATATCCCAGCGAAACTCTGGAAAAGATTGTGGCTATTGCTAAGAAATACAATATTTTTGTTATCTGCGATGAAACATATGCCAATATAGTCTTTCCCGTAACAAGTACTGCAAGTCTTGCCGAAGTCATTGATGGAATTCCAGGAATTGCTTTACGTTCAGTTTCCAAAGAGATTCCCTGGCCGGGAGCCCGCTGCGGCTGGATTGAAGTTTATAATCAGGATGCAGATCCCAATTTCAAACAATATGTTCAAAGCCTTCTAAATGCCAAACGTCTGGAAGTCTGCTCAACTAATCTACCGCAAAAAGCTATCCCACTTATCATGGGAGATCCAAGATATCAGGACCATCTTAAAAGAAGGGCCCGGATGTTTTCAGAGAGAGCTGAGGAAGCATATTCGATATTTTCAGGTGTTGCCGGTATTTCGATGGTCAAACCAAAAGGAGCTCTCTATTTTACAGTAGTGTTTAACGATTATACATTGGATTCTAAGCAGAGCTTGAAAATAGAAAATGCAGAATTAAAAGATTATCTTGAATTATCAACAAAGGGTCTGGCAGAAGACAAACGTTTTGTATATTACCTTCTCGGAAAGACAGGAATCTGTGTCGTCCCCCTGTCTGGATTTGCCAGTCCGCTGAAGGGATTCAGGATGACTCTACTGGAAACTGACAACAAAAAACGAAAGTGGATATTTACGGAAACAGCAAGAGCAATTAATAAGTATTTGAACAGCGGTTTAAAAGGGAAAATACTGTGATTTTAACTATCTGCTTAAATCCAGTTTTACAAAAGACTATAGTTTTGTCTGAACTGTTAGAAAACCAGGTTAATAGATCTAAAGAATATTATTTTGACATTTCCGGAAAAGGCATTAACTTAAGCCGCGTTTTAAGCCAGCTTGGTGAAAAAGTCTGTCACTTAACTCAAATCGGCGGAGCAAATAGAAGACTTTTTTTAAAAATGATGAAGAAGGAAAATTTTAAACTTCTTCATACCTTATCATCTGGAAATATACGATCTTGTTATACTTTACTTAACAGGTTTAATCACAGCTTGACAGAAATTGTTGAAGAAGGTGAAACAGTTGATGTAAAAACAGAGGAAAAAGTTCTGGCTAAATTTAACAGCTGGCTTCCCAAATGCAATTGCGTGATAATTTCGGGCAGTAAAGCGCCTGGTTTTTCAGACAGAATCTTTCCGGAGATGGTTATGAAAGCAAAATCTTTAAGTAAACTAGTAATCCTCGATTACAGAAAAAATGATTTAATCAATTCTCTTCCCTTCAGGCCGGATTTTATTAAACCAAATTTGGCTGAATTTATTGATACTTTTTTTCCTAAAGAAAATATTCTGGAGGAACAAATTAAACCAGGGCTTTTAAAAAAGGTTAAAGATAAAATCATGGAATTGCGTGATAAATATAATATTAATATTATCCTGACTAATGGTAAAAAGGATATTTTATATACTGAAAATAATAAAATAAAATCCTGTTTAACAAAAGAAATTAAAGCTGTAAACACTATTGGATGCGGCGATACATTTACAGCTGGATTTGCTTCTGCTTATCTTAAAAAATTACAAATTAGTGAAGCAGTTAATATTGGTATCGAATGTGCAGCAAAAAATGCAGAAAATATAAGGCCGGGGTGTATAGAGTAATAAAACTAAAAATCTTAGACATTTTTCCATATTTAATGTTTAATATAACATTATGAAGATTGCAAAATCTTTCAGAAAAGAGGTAATAATGGTGAAAAAGCTATTTATCCTAATACTTTTAAGCATTTTATTTTTTAATTGTGATAAATAAAGAAATTCTGAAATTAAGACAACAGAAGAAGTAATAGAAGAAGTCAATGAAAAACAGGAAACAGAAGAAAGTTACTGGGTACAGGATATGTGGGCTGCAGGCGAAGATGGTCTATGGATGCGTACAGAACCAGATTCCGACAGCGAAACTATCGTTAGAATTCCCTATAGTACTAAGGTAACAGCACTTACAACTACAGGTGGTAAATTAACTATTAATGGGAAAGGTGGTAAATGGACTCTTGTCCGTTGGAATAATCAAAAGGGCTGGGTGTTTGGAGGTTATTTATCTAATTATCCTATTTATAAAATTGAAAATCCAGAAGTTTTAGAATCATTATATTTAAAAATTTCATTGATATTTTAGAAACTTCTCAAGTAAAAAACGCATAAGCCATTTCTAATTCTTCTAGCCATACAACATACTCTCCTAATATTCAACTTTTTAAATATACTCATGTACTTGAAGAAAAA
>SDBV01002658.1_pt1 | contig 26660 bp, 31 predicted proteins | sample 2277081 | NCBI WGS metagenome assembly SDBV01 (sample SAMN10402039, study PRJNA504765) | marine sediment metagenome | isolation source: marine sediment core GS10_PC15, 223 cmbsf | place: Arctic Ocean: Southern Knipovich Ridge | collected 2010 | reverse complement strand
AGGGACTCAGTACCAAGGTCAAAATCTAAGACATTTATTAAAGCTTGAGAGTTAGCATCCATTGTGCCACCAAGAGTAAAAGCAGGTAGAGTTAATGGGGAAGCTGCCTCTATGGCACTCACTGCCTCAGTGTCCAGTACGTGCTGGTCGTCTGCTAAAAGTCCAGATAAGCCTACTACATTTATTGGGGCTATCCAATTAGGTAGGCAGGCATCTACATCATAAGTTCCACCCGTTGCTGGAATAGTAACCCCAACCGCTACCTTTACAGAACTAGAAATATTATCTGCATTTCTTGTAGCCAGTAGAATCCAGCCATCGTCTGGTGACCAATCTGCATTTTTATAGTGAACCACACAAAACCGTGTCTGGTCGCTTGTATTAGCACTACCTCTAACAAACCTATAGTAAAGTGCCTCCCAATTACCTATTGGAATACCATTAGCTGTACAAGCTACGGTGGTTGTGCCTCCGCCCTCAGGGTCCTGATAATAAACAACAGTACCAGAAGTCGGACAGTTAATATCAATAAAGCCAGAAGAACCAAACTCAATTTTCTCAACTGGGATTGCCATTAGTCGCTGTGTCCATAAAAGGTGAGTACCGCTCCAAGTAATAACACCCCCACCTGTTATCTGAACATTGGCAAACATAGTGTTATCTTTGCCTAGACCCTCTAATAGGTTTTTTATAGTTACAGCAACATCCTCTGCTGGGCCAGGGTTAGCTTCTGGTAAATATTTTCCTACTGCCATAACTTATGCCTCCAATGATGGTTTCGTGGTTGCATATCGCAGTTCCATCAGGTTTACAATGATGTCGTCTACCTCACTGGTGTCGGTCTCAAGGTTCAGGGCAAAGGATAGAAGGTCTAAGGAATCAATGACGTTACTGGCTGCATCATGATCTATCGTAAAAGTAGTCCTGAATTGTTTATACCTAGCTGATGCTCCAACAGTAGTGGCTACTTCCACCGTTTGAGTTTTAATAGCCGCATCACCTTCGCCTTTATATCTTACGACTAGCTGAAGGTCTACGGTGTCTCCCCCGGCACCACCTGTATTATCCACGTTTACTTCCCACCACGCGTTAACTATCAGGTCACTGGCCGCATCCCACTCCACCTCCATGTGAGCCTCGAAGTAAAGTGTTTCGCCTGCGGCGTTGAGTTGCCACCCGCCGATGGTGTTCGAGTCCGGTGCTACCCTGGTTGCGCCCGATGCACCGGGGTTGAGTGATGTGGCGAACAGGTCGTGCTCATGGTGCCAGAGTGAACTGCTGGCCGTGATAGTTCCGGTGCTGGTCAGATTCTGGGAGTTCCAACTGAAGGCAGCACCAGCCTGCCCACTCAGCAGCGCGAGTATCTGAGCCGGTGTGGCGGCCACCAGATTGCCCGCCGCCAGTCGGGCGGGGATCCGGCTCTGCCCGATGCCGAGACGGATGGGATTGGTGCCGTTGCGGGTAATGATGTCATTCTGCGTGGTCATCAGCAGGTTCAGTACCTGCTGAATGGTGGCAGCGATTATCTCTCCGGCTGCCAGGCGGGCCACGATCCGGCTGGCCGCAATCGTCAGCGCCTCCGGCGTGTTGTCCGTGTCGGCCTTGAGTATGGTGTTGGCATCGAACAGTCCCTTATCGACTGCCCCGATGAGGCCCAGATCCTTGAAGAACTCGTCAGCCATCAGGTCACCGCCGTTCCCTTTATCCCATACTCAGTTCCAGACTTCCCGACGTAGTGCCACTCCTCACCCTTGACCCCAGCCGTACCCGGTATCTTGACACTGTAGGTGGCGCCGGACTTCCACTGGACGCCGTCGCCGTAGCCGGTTCCCTGACTGTTGGTCGCGTAGGCACGCTTGTAGTAGATGACGCCGGCAGTCAGCCCTGTGATGTTTGATGTGAAGGGACCGAGTGAGCCCGCCCCTTCGTCGGTCGAGTTGGGCTGAGACCCCGGAACTACCGAGGTGTCGATCGGTGACGTATCCCAGACGACACCGTGGGCCGTCACGCTGCTTATCCCCAAGTCGGCAATCGTGCCGTTGCCCGTGGCCGTGGTGGCGGTAATGTCGGTCGGTGCCTGCGTGCTCACGGTTGGGCTTGCACCGCTGCTGGTGCCCCCGAGGTCTAGGTCTTCTGAGTAGCCGCTGGAGGTGAAACTGGCACCACTGGCGGCATCGTAGCTCACGCCCAGCATGGCGTAGCGGAAGTCCTTCTTGGATGTGGCCAAGGTGCGGCTTGTGTTGTTCAACAAGATGGTCCGCCCGGCGTCGCTGTAGATTTTCATCCTGATCTCGCCAAAGCTGCCAACCGTCTCGTCTCGGATTATCTCGATGTAGTACGTCACGCCGATAGTGATGTTGAAGAAACTGCCGCCTGACGCCGACCCAGCGTCCAACTCAACAATCCTGAGCCTCGGCGTGTCGGGGCTGTTGGGGTGGAGGAACTGCACCCAGAAGGCGTCCTCGCTGTCACCCGTCAGTGATGTAACGTCCTTCAGGGCGTTTGACATTACCCACGGGTAGGACTGAGAGCCGCCCGTTGTGCTGTCTATAGCCTGAAAGGTGAACGTATGGACAAAACTGCCGTCAAAGAAAGCCGCGTCCTTGTCGACCGAAATGAAGATGTCGTCGTCGGTGTTCCTCATGTCGGTCCAGGTGACCCGTGAGGATGTGACAGCCAGCCTCGATTGCGCATCGGACTCCTGCCAGGTCAGCAGATTCTCAGCAGCCACTATGCTTCCTCCGCCGGGGCAATAAACAGGTCGGTGATTGTCGCCTTGCGATGCACGACATCCGGGCCGGGTAGTTCAACCAGCCTCAGCCGCTCATGTAGCTGTAGTATCTTATTCTCGTTGACCAGGCCGAGGAAAAACGCCCGTTGGGCATCGTTAGCCAGCAGGCCCAAAGCCTCAACTACTTTCTGAAGCGTGTCGATCACGTCCGCCTCAAAAGTATCGGCGCCGATGCCGACGTTTGATATTCTAAGCGGCGCAGTGGCGGGCCCTGCACCAAAACGGAGTCTCGTCTGGAATGAGCCGGGGGAAAAGCTCACCTCGATGCTACGGACATTGGCGATCCGCACCGTGCCGCTGCCGATGCGGTTATCGGTGACGCGGACCAGATCCCACACTTCCTGGCCGACGTTGGGCGGGCTGAGTAGGGCCGCCTGTTCGGCATCGGCTCGAATCCGGTCGATTCTCGCTTGGGCAATATCCGCCCCCTGCTGGTCGGACTCAAGCCTCATGCGGAAGGTCTTCTCTATCGGGAACTTGCCAAAATCCGTCGAGTCTGTCGCACTACCTGAATACTGGGGAATATGAGATTCGTGGCTCCTGACCGTTATCTTGTTTGGGATGACGAGACGCTTCCGAGCTCCCGCCTCCCAGAATTGATGGTTCGTCGCTGCGAAGTCGGAGTTGTACTGATAGTCGTAGGTCAGCGTCCACGTCACGCTACCGTCGCCCACTGTCTGATCTTCGGTGGTGGGGAAGGTCGGCTCGGAACCCCCGCTGGTTCCGGCTGTCGTGCATTTGTAGACCTGGTCATTCGGTGTTGCCGGAATGACGGTGTCACCGACAATGTATGCCGTGGTGGCTGTCCACGTCGGGGCGTCACCGCTGACCAGAATGTCAATGTGGAGCTTGCCGTCGTCCTCGAAGCGAGGAACCATCCGGGTCAGACCGAGAAGTCCCAAAATCGTCGCCGCTCTGGTGGCCCCGGAGCCGATGTGGTACGTCTCCTTGGGCTTGAAGGTGTCAATCAGGGCGTCCTCATCGCCGTAGGTTACGCTGATGACCTCCGTGTGGCTGAATGGTGCGAAGGAGGCGACAAGATTGAGCAGATCGGCCAGCAGGGTCTTGATCGTCGAGACGGTGAGGTTATCCTGGCTGAACTCCACACTGGCCTCGTCCTCTTCCATCTGGTTAGCGAGGCCAGCACAGGAGAAGACGACCCTCGCCTCTCCAATCAGGATTTCATCGTTCTGCGCAATGACCTTCATCGGGGCGGTAGGACTGTACTCATCGCTGGTCTGCCCGTCATTCGTCCATTCGACCCCGCCGGTCTCCGTGACGGTGATGCCAAGGCCGGTCGGCCATGTTGGCTCTGAGGAATGCGACGTACCGGCTGCCGTACAGATAAACTGCTGCCCGGTAACGGTAGTGGGGATGACAACATCAAGAAGGGAGTATGCGTTTGACGCCTGCCAGGCCGACCTCGTAACGGTGGTGTTGTAGCCCTTGCTGACGATGCACTGGAAGCCCGTCAGGTCAAGCCCGACCAGATTCCCGAGGCTATTATCAATGGTAACATCGGCAGTCTGAAGCCAGTCCTGATCTATCTGGCGGAGGGCGCGCAGGCGATCAGTCGTGAAGAACGAATACCCGCGAGTCGTCTCGCCGCTCTTGGTAAAAATTGCCTTGATAAGAGGGAAGCCGCCGGCGCGTTGGGCCGTGAGTAAAGTTGAGGTCAAGGTCCTAATTGGACTCCCCCTTGCGTGTTCTGTGCGGATATGGTATACTGATAATATGCCTCAGATTGGAGATATTAAAAGGCACAGCGGTCGTAGCTGCAACACTTCTATTTGGCACGCCTGTATTGATTGCGGCAAGGAAAGATGGGCTTCGCGCCGTGGTGGTGTTGCAGTAAACCACCGCTGTGTCCCTTGCGGCAACAAGGGTAAAAGTGTAGGTGCCAAGAACAAGGCATGGCGAGGCGGCTGGGCCCGCGTGGGTAGGTATTATAGATTCAGGGTCTACCCGACCAGCATCTACTTCTCTATGGCCGACGGGAGAGGGTATGTGCCCATACACAGACTTATCATGGCGCGGTCTCTCGGACATGCGCTTGAGCGGTGGGAAATTGTCCACCACATCAACGGCGACCGAAAAGATAACCGGCTCCAGAACCTTCAACTGATGACTGATAGTGGCCATAAGCAAATCAAGTTCCTAGAACTACATATCACTCGGCTAGAGAAAGAGAACACATCTCTGGAAGCACGACTAAGGGGTCGGCAGTAATTAAGTTCCCAAAGCGTGCGCATTAGAAGTGTCCATCATGCCCGTGGTGAGCAAATATCCCGACGGCGTGCCCGCCCTTCGAGTAGATGCGGCTGGTCTTCGGCGGCGCCTTTGCCAGGTCCTTCTCCGTCTCGTCCCAGATGTCTCTGCCGAGCTGCCGGAAGTTGCCGAAGACATTGGCCCCGCCGAACGGTATCCGGGTGAGAAACTTCGCGCCGTGAAAGCGGACCAGTCTGGCAAAGCAGCGGCGTATCACCAAGTCCTCAAGGGTCGGTGTCAGCGTTGACTTGGTGAAGGTGATGACAAGGGCGGCTGCCGCCGCTGCTTCCAATGCGGGTAGGAAGGCCAGCGTGCTTCCGGTACTCGCCTGGTTGGCGAGCGTCAACTCGGCAGTAACAACGTAGGTGGCGCTGTGCCCCGCGATGTGGAACTCGTCGCCGACCTCAGCGACCTCAGCGTCGGTGAAGGATTTGACCTGCATTGACACAGCGCCGACGGTAGCGGTGGTATGCACTGCACCGAGAAGGTCGGCCAGTTGGCAGAGAACGTGGGGCTTGGTCACCTGGAAGAGGACGCGGGTGAAACTGCTTGTCTGCGAAGCGTCGCTGTCGTCCGGCGTGAAGTCAAAGTCCACCTCGGCGACTTCCTCGTTTATCTTGGTGACGTTGCGCCAGTGCCGGATACCACTCTGGGGAAGGGTGTTGACCGGGTACTCGGCGCGGATAATCAGGTCATGGCCGAACATCCCGCCGATGTAGAACTGGCGGCTGTTCTGGCAGCGCCGGTTATAGATGTAGTAGGCTTCGCCCACCGTGAAGATGTCGGCTGAGAGGCCGACCTGCGAACTGCTGGAGTGGGACGTGATGACGGCGTACGTCTTGTCGTTATCGTTGTAGACGTTCTTGTTGGCGTCAGCCGTGAGGAACTGCGCCTTGTCAGAGTCAACGAGATTGTTGCTGCTGGTCGAGGAGGCGCTGCCGAAGCGCGACTCTATCTCGAACGCCACCTCGACGATATGCAGGTACGCCGCGCTGACCTCGGCGATGGTATCCTCTAGTTCCGCGTCTATCTCAGTCGTTGAAAACTCAGCGTTGCTGGTGTCTTGGAGTTTCAACTCGATAGCATCCCGGACTTGGGCATAGGTCTTGGCTGTGGCCATCTACTTCCCCTTGGCCGTTCGTTTCCTGGCCGGTTTCCCGGTCGGCTTGAAGCCATGCTCGACCGCACGGAGAAGTGTCGCCTGCCGTTCGGCCTTGACCTTCGTGGTGCGCTTGGCTTTCACGCCGCCGGGCGTGCTTACCCGGAAGCCATCTATCTTTGTGACTTTGACTGGCATGCTACTTCCTCCCGCCTTTCTTCTTCTTGTGAACGGGTGGGTGCTTAGCCATCATTCCTCCAACCCGAGCCGTTCCCGTATGGCCCGGCGTTCCCCTTTTGTGAAGGCCGCGTCGCTGGCAATGGGGCTTGGCGAAAACGCCGGTGCGGTGAACTTCTTGCTGGCATAGGTGTCACCGACGCTTGCGGCATCAGTGGCAACAAGTTTGTGACCTTCAGGAATCGGCCAGTCACTATCGGCAAGTATCTCGATGACGTTGACCACTGTTCCGGTTTCATCTATCAGTGCTTTTCTCATCTCACCAACTCCACACCTGGCACACGCCAAGGCCACCAGTGCCCCCGGCGCCGCCAGTATCGGTGCCGCCGCCACCGCCACCACCGCCGCCACCAAAGGCCCCACCTGCTCCACCTACTCCACCTGTGCCGGAATCTTGACCGCCTCCTCCACCGCCACCGGAACCACCCTTTGTACTGTCTCCAGTTGTACCGGCTGTACCAGCACCACCATCAGTTGTTCCACCAGCCCCACCACCACTGACAGTAGCTGTGTTTATACCGCCGGGCTGACCGGCCACCTCAGTGTTCCCTGTTGGGAGTCCTCCTCCGCCGCCGCCACCGCTACCGCCACGCACAGAACCCGCCCCGCTTGCTGCCGTCCCGTCGGTATTGTCAACACCTCCACCAGAAGCACCTCCCCAAGCAGCAGAGCGCCTACTGTTTGCGGACCCACCAGCACCTCCGAGACCTTGACCAGAGCTACCGGCTGTGCCGTCTGATGGCTCGCCCCCCACTGTATTCCCCGTGGTGCCTAAGAGGCCTGCACTGAAGGCTCCGCCGCCCGCACCGCCGCTCTTGGTTGTCCCCGTTGCTCCGGCTATCCCACCGCCACCCCCCGAGGCCCTCAGGATAGACCCAAAGGTAGTTGTTCCCCCTGGTCCTCCATTACTAGCCGAGGCACCAGAAGAACCAACAGCACCAATCGTTACTGTCTCGGTAGCGCCTACATCAGCGGCATCCATCATTGTGAAGTTGGCTGCTCCACCACCACCACCCGTGCCACCTTGTCGGACATTACCAATCGTTCCGTCTTTACCACCACCTCCGCCACCGCCGCCACCGACGATGATGGCGTAGACGTGCTTGACGCCACCGGGTTTTGTGTAGGTGCCGCTGCCGGTGAACTCCTGAAATACTGCGCGTTTACCTGTGTGGGGAGTTATTGCCATTACCATGTCTAACCTCCCGCCACACGGAGCCAGGTGATGTCGGCAGTGTCGGTGCCGGCTGCAAGGTCGAACTCCAGAGCTCCGGTTACCCGTCGGTCGAAGCTCAGGCTGTATTCAGTGCCTGCCCGGAAGAAACCGTAGTTGGTCGGGTTCCTGTTGAGCGACCAAAGGTTCTGAATCTCAACGTCGCTGCCCAGAGAGCCGCCAGTCCAGTTGAGTTTCACCCAGAAGCCGTCGATTGCATCAGGGCAATCGAAGCGGTAGATGAAGACGCTGGCAGCCGCAGTATGCGCCGCAGCCGTTGAGCCGAACTGATGTCTGACGACGTTGACGATATTGCCCGTTGCGGTGGAACTCAAGACCTGCATGACCTCAGTGTCGACAATGATGTGGTCGCCTGCCAGGATCGCGCTGGACGGGTCGGCGTCCATGACGATAGCCGTGCCTGCAACACCGGGGTCGGTGCCGATGTCGATGCCGGTGTCCACATCGTCGATGGCAATGTTGACGGCGTACTGGTGAGAGCCGCCGAAGTGGTTGCTGCGCCAATCGGTCGGCGCGGTGAAAGTTACACTCCCATCCTGCCCGAGGCTCTTGGCGGAGGCAACGATAGTGCCGTCACCCCCACCTATTGAGAGCCCCGTCCAGACAGCAACCAGCGGGTACTCGCCCACCATGACTCTGTTGGCTTCGGCATTGACCGAGGAATCGTTCATGTCTACGCGAAAGCCGCCGACAACATCGGAGAAACAGATGAGCAGGCGGTCGTCGACAGTGATGGTGTCGAGAACACCGGAAGACCCGGTAGTTGTCCGGTCGGTGAGATCACGGCCCGGTTGCATGAGGTTGACCCACTTGGCCTGTCCGGTTGCGGTATTGTCGTAAAACCAGATGGCCACGACGGCGGGATTGACGCTCATGCGGAAGTCGGTACTGGGGACGTAGACGAGTGCCTGTTTGGTCTCGATGCCCGGCATACCGACCGAGGCGAGTACTGTGGAGAGCGAGAGTTGCTCCCCGTAGACATTGCGGAGTCCTGAAGGGAATACAGGTCCACTCATATTGGAACCTCCTTCGTTGATTCTTTGAGGTGCGGGGGTTTTCAGGCACCCCCGCCAAGCCTTATCAGTTGTTTAGTCTGCGGCCAGATACAACTCCACGACGAGGTCAGCGCCAGCAAACTCTGTCCCCACTTTGTCCACGTCGAGGGTAATGATTGAGCCCTCAACGAGAAGCAGACCGGGAGACGAGAACGTGTTGACGGTGGCCTCAAGCGTGTTGTCAGGTACGTTTGCCTCGTGGCCTGAGCGATAGATACTGGTGCCATCGTCGTTGATGTCGATAGTTATACCAGTGCCCCCGACACCTTGGGGCGCGGTTTTCACCCGAACCCAAGTGTCGAGAACGCGGTAATCTCTATCAAGCCGGTGGGCCTGCCCCTGGACATCAGTGTCAACCACGCCCGTCTCGGACAGTACCCTCGGCACGTGCCAGCGCAGAATACGGTCGGCCATGTTAGACCTCCCTTACGGCTTGTAGGTGCTGGTATCCAGTTCCACCCACGTAAAGACGTAGCGGGCCAGCGCGGCACCGTTACCTTCCCAGGCGTAGACGAAGAGGGATGCGCCGCTGTGAAGAATGGTCGGCGCTCCTTCCCTGAGATGATTGTAGGTCTTCGTCAGGGACCCGAAGAAGGCGTTGGTTGACTCACCGTGTCCCGTATAGGTGCCCCAGGTGACGAGTTCGACGAACTCGGTGGCAGCGACGGCCGCCGATGTGCCGCCGTAGATGGCCCGTGCGGTCTCAGTGCCGAAGAGGTCTGACCGGTTGTTGGTGATCGTCATGCCGGTGCCGGTGATGGTGTTGACCGTCGCCAGCGCGGTTCTCGGGCGGACGTGAACGAGCTTCGCCTGATGCACCGCGGAGCCATTGGCCTTGTCCCAACTGACGGTGGTGCTGATGGGGATGACAAACTTGTTGCCGTCGTTATCAGCCGTCAGAGCGGCCTCTGGTGTGATGTCCGCCAGTGTGGCCGGGACAGCCTGTGACGCTGTCTCAACCGGGATGGCAGCAGTAAAGACCTTGCCCTCCATAGTCCACTGCAAAATCTGGTCTGCTGAGATTTGCTCACCGGCGAGATTGGCAGCCGCATTGATGATGTTGCCTGCTGAAGTGGGCTGCGGGTCACTTCTTGCCTGTACACTCATTATTGTTCCTCCTGTTTTAGTTGTAGCCTCAATACGCAGGCTGGGTCACCCTCCACTTGTATAGGCGCACGATTCTCTCCGAACTCGCCCTCGCCTGGCAGAATATCCACGGCGTCAGCTTGGTGCCGCCCTCGATGCCGTTGTCGTGGCCACCGACCTGCGTGCCGTTGATGTAACCCGAGACACTGTCGCCCTCAACCCTTATTGCCAAGCGGTAGGTACTTGAGGCAATCGGCAGATGGGCAGTGATGTCCTGAGTGGATGTGCCGCTGCCTCCATTGGCAGAGATGAAGGCGAAGTTTGTGTCATCCGTAGTGTCCATGATGATGACTGCGCAGTCAGTGGCGTTGTAGGTCGTTGTATCACGTTTCTGGCTGACCGCACCGGCATCTTGCGAGTGGGAATCCGTCAGGCCACACTCGAACTTGAAGCTCGTAATGGCGGCGGGCAGTTGAATGACTGCCTCCATCAGGATACCCCTGTCTCCGGTGAACGTGAGCCCTAAGCCCTAACCAGCGTAGTTACCCGAGCCGCTGTCGGCGACTATCGAAAGGTAAGCGTTCTCATTGTCGGCAGCGAATGTCACGGAGCCGGCGCTGGTGTTGGCTGAGGGATAGATGGTGTCGATCTCGTCTCCCCAGAACTTGTCCTCGAAGACATCGTAGTCGAACGAGCCCGGCGTCAACAGCGTCAGCATGTCGCCTCGGCTGGTGGACCTTTCGAGTTTGCCGTCAGCCGGGAAGGGAATGTGAGGCAAAAGAGTGGACATTGTAGTTCCTCCTTATTCGGCGAGGATGAGCCCCGTCCGGTCCTGCACTTCAAGGGCCGCGTAGTCCGGTATGTCGTAGTGCTGGAGTACCGGCGCCCTCCCCATGCGGAGCCAGATGGTGTATCGCGTCGCATCCGGTGTGCAGTAAATGTCTTGTTCTATCGCGGGTGACTTTGCCGCAGGCGTTACCTCCAAGATGGTGAAGCCTTGCCGCTCGTACAACTCCGTACCAGCCCGCCCTGCCTTACGGAAGGCGCCGGCGACTTGGTCCAAGCTATACCAGTCAGGTACGTTGACACTCACTCTCTGCCAGATGGTCGGCTTGCTCATCCTAACGCAGGCTCATTTGCCTGCCACCTCCCTCCCGTGCGTTGACTTGACCTGCTTGAGGCCATAGACGTTGTAGCCCACGACCTCGTTGAAGAGACCGTCGGCGATGTTGAGGCCCCCGACCATCCGGGTCTCAAGCTGTGCGGCGACCGCGATGCCTTCCTTCTGGCCGATGTAGTTCTTCTTGCCGGAGGTGCCGGTCGAGAGGTCGGAGTACATGAAGACATCCAGCGTGTAGATGCTACCGATGAAGCCGTTGCCCTTCTTGCCGTCGAGGTTGCCGTTGGCGCTAACGAAGAGCTGGTTGCGCAGCACCTCAATCTGGAGCATGGAGGCCCTGGTGGCCGGACTGGCGAACATGAAGCGGTTTGCCACTTTGGCGTTGTTGTCGTTCAGGTTGGTCTCGCCGGCGAGGATGATGGCCTCGGTGACGTCGACGTTGTCGGTGCCGATGGGGGTGAAGGCATCAAAGCCGTTGGTGCTGTCGTCGGCCACCTTGAAGTCGCGCTGCTGGGCGACCGCCATGCCGATGCCCTGGGCCAGAAGGGTCTGATAGACCGGCATGTGCTGGGCCGACATTTCGACCGGCATCCGGTGGGCCTGGTAGGCCATCTGGTTCACGTTGAGCTGGGTCTGGGACTCCTGGTTGGCAACGAAGGTGAGGGCAGCGCCGGTGCCGAAGGTACTGCGTACCGTGACGTCGGTCCTGACGTTCTGGGTGAAGTTGGGGATGTTGACCGTGTCGCCCTTGCCGACGCCGATCTCCGGCTCCCAGGTGTGGTCCATCTTCGGCCAGATGATTGATTCCATCCGGTCAGTGATCGTAGCGACGAGACTCCACACTTCGGGCAAGTACGTCGCCATTGTAGAAGCGGTCATATCAGCCACTTTACAGTCTCCTTCTTACTGTGCTATGATGGACACAGTAATACTTTTAGTTGTCGAGGTTCAGCATGAAGTGTCGCCTGGTAGGTTGCGAGAAACCACTGTTTCAAAGTGGCGTATGCTCGATGCACCACTCCCGCTGGAGACGCCACAAACGCTTCACTGAGGGCCCACCCCCAGTGAGGTCCGGTCGCCCCCGCCAGCCACCGGACGCCCGCTTTTGGCAGTTGGTTGACAAGCGCGGCCCTGATGAGTGTTGGCCTTGGAAGGGCGCTACGAAGAAGTCGCGCTATCCGAACTTCTGCCTTGGAGGGCGACGAGGCAAGACTATTTCCGGTCACCGCTTCGCCTACCAGTTGCTTGTTGGGCCTATTCCCGTTGGTATGACCATTGACCATCTCTGTAGACAGACGGTCTGCGTGAACCCGTCCCATATGGAAGTTGTTACACCCGGTGTGAATGTCCTCCGAGGCGATACGATCGTCGCAAAGAACGCCGCTAAGACGCACTGCAAACGAGGGCACCCGTTCAGTGAGGAGAACACGCGGATTGAGAACGGCAGCAGGAGATGCAAGGCTTGCCGCCGTGAAGCTACAGCGCTCAAAAGGAACAGACTTCAAATCTAGCTGACCTCCTAGGGTAACTTTGATGTTGCGATGGGTTGGGTCTTCGCCTTAGCGGTGGCTACATCCAGTGCTTCCTGAAGCTGGGTCGGCGCGAGACCCTTGATTGCCTGCGGGGTAAGGTTATCCGCACTGAGTCCGCCTGCTCCGGCGGAGACGTTATTGTCGGGTTGGAGGACACTGGCAAGTGTGACGGGCTGCCCCGGTACGGCGGGTGTGGCTGCGGGTGGCGGTGCATTGGGGTTGGCCTTCGGCATCATCGGAGCCAGTTGCTCCATGACTGTCACATCGCCCTTCGACATGGCCAACAGTTGGGCCTTGTCAATCCCCGGATTCGCCGCTACCAAAGCGTCGGCCTTGATGCCCGCGAGCATGGCCACCGTCTCGGCGCGTTCAGCCTTGGCGGCCTCTCTGTCGGCCTGTGCCTCAAACAGAACTGTTTCATTCTGCTCCGAGAGCCGCTCCTGTTCCTGTCGGGCAAGGACGGCGGTCCTGGCGGTCTCGTCGCCACCTGCTGTGACCGAAGCCAGTTCTTTCAGGCGGTACTTCTCGGCCAGTTCCCGTCCTTGCGTACTCTTGGCGGCATGAACCGCCTTGTCGAGGTCTGCCTGCGTCACTGCTGGTGTTGAGGGTGCTGGTGTCGTCCCGAATTGGGCCGCAGCAGGGGTAGCCGGGGGAGTTACCTGCCCCGGTTGTGCCGTCTGTGAGCCGTTGGGCAAAACCATTACGCTCGTGTCCTCCTATTTATTCCAAAATAAAAGAGGCAACCGTTTCCAGTTGCCTCCGTTATCGGTCGGCCTATTCTATTGTTAGAGGGGGACCACGGGCTACTCTCCCGTGGATGTTTACCGTCTTACCCTCCGACCCTATCGGCAGTGACGCCAGTCTCGGAGCCCTCGGCTACCCGCAAATCAGTCACTCGCTGCGGTAGGCAAGCGTCTCTCTTCCGCCATCCCCCTCTAGAGTTTCACCTTCTCCTTGATTTCCTCAAGCCTGACAGGCTCGCCGTCGTGCATCACGACGGTCACTTCCCCGAAGGGAATCTTCCGCAAGTATTCGATTAGCTTGCGTTCCTTGTCACTGAGTTCCAAGGTATCACTCCGAAGATTACTTGTCAAGTCCTACGCCAGAACAGGCGCACGTTGGTGCTTGAAGCGCTTGTGGCCGATCAGTCCGCCCCGGTTCTTGAATACCCTGCCGTCAGTGCAGAGATTACAAATGAGCGGGTTGTCATCGACAATCGCCTCGGGTTCCGGTTCCCGTGGCGGCGGCGCCTTGGACAACGTGACGCCCTCGCCCAAGTCGGTGTTGGCCAGCACGGTGCTCTCCGCTGAGGGGATGGCGTACGGCTCCGTCTGTGTGGCCGCAGCCGTCGCTGGTGGCTCTGGTGCCGTCTCGGGCGGCTTCTCAGTCGTGCCGAAGGTCTCGGCCGCCACCGGCTCCTCGGTTGGCGCGGGCGGGGGAGCCACCGCTTGTTGTGGCTGATTCTCCACAATGGTCACAATCTCGGTGATGTAGGGCTCGTAGTCCCCTTTGTGCAGCGAGCCGAGGTCCGCCCAGTTGGTCTCCGTGATGGGCACACCTCGGGCGGCTACGGCCGTGCTGACCACCTTGAACAACTGCTCTCCAATCTTGTCCTTCGTGTCATCCGTTAGCTTGATTGCCATGGTTCCTCCCTTTCTGCGCCTTCCTGCGCTTGACCCTCTTCCTGTGCTCAACTACGCCTTGGCCATTTCGGTACGCTTTGCGTCGGTGTCGTCTCTGGTCGGCGTGTGTGCGGCTCACCTGAGCCTCTTCAAGAGACCCTCCAGTTCTTTTATGATTTCGTCGAACGGGTCGGGCGCGACCTCAAAGATGTTCTTCTCCGCAATCGGCACACGCCCCAGCACATTCACCAGATAGTCCTCAAGGTCGGTCTCTCCGCCGTCGACCAGCGTGTTGCGGTAGTTGTCCCGCGCCTTGATGCCCCGCCGGTCGTAGTAGCCGACCAGCAGGCCGTAGACTTTCCTTGACGGCGCCGTCATCATAGCTCGCTCGATTGCCTTCCCCCAGTCGGGGTCGTCGGCTTGACGGAGCCGCTTCAGCTCGGCGAAGAACTTGGGATTCTCCTGAAGCGTCCACGTCGGCTCGTGGTACGATTCCTGCTCAAGCCAGTCGGCGGGACGCCCCTCGGCCAGCAGGCGGTAGTATTTGACGTATGACGGCGACAGGTCCGGCTGGAAGCCCAGCATGAAGGCGTCCATCTCCAGCTTGGCGAGGTGGAAGTCCTTGTTCTCCGGGCGTAGCAGCCAGTCACCCTTCTGCTTCTCGGCCACGTCGGCGAAGGTGGCCAGCGTCTCTTCCCACTCCTCACGGAGGTCGTCAAACTTTACGTCGGGCACGAAGTCCGGCTTGTCCAGTTCCAGCGCCTCGGCCAAGCCGGGGACTTTGAGCAGTTGGCGCTCCCGCCGGAAGCCCTTTGCCTCTTCCTCGTAGTAGTTGACGTACAGCTCAACCGTGTCGCCGGTCAGGCCCCGCACGAATGCCTCACGCCGCCGGCGGGCCAGCCGGTAGTCCTTATTCTCCGCAAGGAAGGCGTCTCGCAACTCAGCCTGTTTACTTGCGTCATCATCCTGAATGGCATCGTAGGCTTCGTCCTGCTCGTTCCACTCCCGGCTGATGCGCAGGGCAGGGATGTTCCACTGGGTACTGACACGGCCCTCGGCAATCCGGGGATCCCCGTCAGGCAAGCCGCCATCATCAGTCAGCAGAGCCTCGTCGAGTGCCCACCGATAGGTAGCGAGGTCGTCGACCATCGCCATCCGTGCCTCGGGTGAGTTCGGGCTGAACTCATCGACCTTGCGGCCACGGTCTACCCACGCGTCGGCAATCTCGGTGGTCGCCTCATGCTCCAGCGCCTCGATGCGGCGGTTGTCCGCTACCCACACGGGGTTGTCTTCCTTGAGCTTGGCCCTGGTGTGGTCGCGCTCGTTGACTTCCTCGCCATCGACCGTGATGACATTCTCCGCCGGTATGAAGGTCTCGGACTCGGGGTTGCTGTAGTTGTCAAACTGCTTGTCCAGCTCAAACGTGCCCTTGCGGAGGTCGAAGATGGGAGTGAATATCTCGTCCCACTTGCTCGGGTCTTTCTGAAAGGCAAGTACCGCCTGCGGCGGGATGTCGAACTTGTCCATCAGGTCGAGCAGGATGGGCACGCTGTTGGGGTTCTTGAAGGAACTCACCTGCCCCCACAAGTACAGGCTGGCCTCGACTTCGGGATGGCGCTGCCGGTAGAGCGTGCGCGCCGCCGATTCCTCGTAGTCGAAGTACGGCGCCCACGTGTCGGTGGCGTGCAGGTATTCGATGGCGAGAGGCTGTCCGTCGCGTTCGACCTTGCTTCGGCCCTGCTGGCGGACAAGGCCGTTCACCTCGGCGCTGAATGAGCCCATGTCGAAATACTCAGCCGGTTCGTCAATCTCCAGTTTCTCCAAGTTGCCGATGCGCTTCTGGAACGCGTCCAGCGGCTCAACCGTATCCTTGCCGAAGACCTTGTCGTAGCCCTCGATGAGTTCGACGTCGATGTCGTGCTCCTCGATGAGCCGCAGGGCTTCCTGTCGGGCTTTCTCGGTGGAGAGCGTCGTGAAGCGGTCGGTGACGAACATCCTGGCCTCTTCAACGGGATTGTCCTTGCGCCACTGCGTCCGCTCCTTGGCGGTGGAGAGTTCGTCGTAGTCCGTCCAGTCCTTGCGCCACTGGTCGCGCAGCTTCTTGATGTTGAAGTCCCGTCCCTCCAGGTAGGCGAAGAACGTCATCCAGTCCTTCTCGCCCTTTGTGATGTCGTCAATCTGGCGCAGGGCATTCGGCGTCAGCGTGCGCGAGAAGTTCTTCCAGCCGCCCTTGAGACGCGCTTCGTCGTCGAGGAGGACACCCGAGACCATGTCGGCAACCGCGCCGGGTACTTCGAGCGCGGGGAAGTCGCCGCCGATCAGGTTGGCCAACTGGTCAACCGACGTGATGCCGACGTACTCGAAAGCCTTCAGGCGCGTCCTGTCCTGAACGAGATAGGCGAGACCGACGATTGAGAGGTAGAGCAGCAGGGCCTTTCGCGTCTGGCTGAAGTTCTTCTTCGGGGTCTTGGCGCCGGTGGCTGCCTCGTGTTCGAGGTAGACGTTCGACGGCGACGCTTCAGCGAACTTCGTCATAAGCTCAATCCAGTTTATCGACCACGTCGTCAGCATGGCAAAGACACGGCCAATCGGCCCCTGCCCCCACGCGGCGCTGTTCATCTTGGTGTAGAGGAACTGCGTGTCAGCGGCTACCTCGTCGGCTCTCGAAATCCACAGCGAGCGGTCGGCGTCGGGGAAGAACGACTTGGCCTCTGAGTAACCGGCAAGGAAAGCATCGGAGACGTTCTGCCGGTCGGCCTCTCGGAACAGGAACAGCGCCCTCTCGCGGAACTTGTCCGACCACTTGGAAGCGAACGAGTCGTCAATGCCGGGAAGGAAGGCCCGTTTGCGCGAACGCAGAACGAGCGATTCACTCAAGGCTTGCTTGCCTTCCCTGGTGAAACGCAAGCGGATGGCATCGGCAAAGTGGGTCGGGCCGGTCTCCGAGAGAACCAACAGATGCTGTGACAGGTTCCTGATGGCCGACGTCGGCTTGAAGCCCAGCCAGAGGGTGTAGAGGGCCGAGGTGAAGTTGTACGATGCCCTACCGACAAGGTCATTTGTGTCTATCAGGCGGGCAAGTGCCTCGCCGCCGGGCAGAGAGCGAATCTTCTCGGCCAACTGCTTCATCGTCTCATTGGCTTCCCTCTCGAAGTTGGTCGGCTTGTTGCTGATGCGGTCGGCGAAATCGCGCAGGAACTTGGCGGCATTCGGGGGCGCCAGCTTCTCAAAGACCGCTATCTTCTGAATGAGCGGCTCGTAGTTGATGCTCCGTAGTGCCTGCGAACCGTAAGCCCTGGCGGCGGCGAAGGGGTCGCGCTTCAGCCCCTCGGTCCGACCCAGCCGCTCCTGTAGGAAGGGATTGAAGAGTGTCTTCGGTGCCTGCTCATCCATCGCTTTGATGAGTTCAGGGTCGAGGGGATGTTCGGCCTTGAGTTGCCGAGTGATGTCTTCCTCGAAGATGTGGGTGATGTAGTCCTTGATACGGCGGTCCGGCGGTATGTCGAGCAGGTCGGCCCACTGGTTGAAGCGCTGTGTCTGCCACTGGACGTAGCGCTTCTCGTCGAACGTCAGTTTCTCAAATGCACCGCCGCGGGGATTGTCCATGGCGTCAAAAATGAGCGCCCGCCGCTCGACGTCCTTGCCCACCAGGGTCTCCCATGCACGCAGTTCTTTTTCGTACAAATCGCGCTGTTCCTGAAGCCTGACCTCCGCCTCGAACGCCGTCTTCCAGAAGCGCCGTATCCCCATCTTCTCGAAGACCTTGCGGGATGGCCTGACGCGCTCGACGACGCCAATCTCCCTGATAGATGGTATGTTGTCCGCGAGCCCCTTGGTGAGCGGCGCTACTGTCGGTGGCGTCACCTCCGGGACGGCAACGGTCTCATCCACCGCACCTGTCTGCGACACCGCCTCAGCGGGCGCCTCAATGGCCGGTATGGCTTCCTCTGCCCGGATGGATGAGGCAACCTCGACAGTCGGCGTCTCATCTTTGAGCACAGCGGGTTTGCCAGGTGGGAAGAGCTCCTCAACTTCCGCTGCGGCAGGCTCAGGTGCCGCCGCCGGTTCTACCGCAGGTGGTCGCTCCTCGCCCAATACTTCCACCCGGAGGCGGTCTTCTATTCTGTCCAGTTCGATGAGTCTCCGGCTTTTCTCGGCCCCGGTAGCGGCCTTGGCTTCCTGTAGTTTGGCCTCGAACTCTGCAACCAAGGGGGCGGCTGCGTCTACGCCCTTTGCCTGCGCCAGGAGAGTCTCGGACTCGGCGATAACAGCCTCAATCGGCAGGAGTGGTGCCCCCTCGGGGCGAAGTTCCCCGACAGTGCCCAGGATAATGTCGGCCAAGCTCTGCGTCTGACCGGGAACAGCAGTGCCGCCGGGCGTAAACGACTGAAGGCGCCGCGCCAGCGTGACACCCCTGTCGGCAGCGCTGGCCGTCTCTGCGGCCGCTCCGGCTGCTTCGCCGCCTCTCATCTGTGCCAGCATCAGGTCACGCAGCGGTCTGGCGAACTCAGCCTCAAGGCCGCCGGCCTCAACCGCTTCGTTGAGAGATAGCCACATGCGGTAGTTAGCCTGCCCGGCCGCGTTTGCTCTTTGCACCGGGTCGCTTATCGCCCTTGCCTGCCGGTAGAGATTGTGCAGATCGCGCATCTCTTCGGCGACCTTGCTGCCTTCGAGCCCCAATTCCTTGAGTGCTTGGAAGCCGGGTGTCCTCTCGAAGGCCAGTGCCACTCGGGCCGCCCGCACTTCGCCGGCAGCGAACCGCACGAAACCAAAGAGGTCCCTGATTATGAACGGCAGGGTGAAGGGAGACTCCCACAGCAGCCTCTCCAGCGTCGATAGTTGGTCGTAGTCCTCAAACGACTGCTCGAACGGCGTGCCGGGGCGTCCCGGGTCCGCACCCAGTACGGCGCCCCTGATGGCAGCACCGCCTACCTTGAAGACATTCTCCACCATGCCGAGGATAGTCGCCGCCACGCTGGTCTCGGGATTCTCCCGTATCTCGCGGAAGACGCTGTTGGCCCAGACGTTAGCGTCAAGGAACTGTTCCCAGCGTTCGGGGTTTTCCTGCCGGGCAGTCAGCACTTCCGGGCTGGCGCCTCCCTGAATCACCGGCCTGTCGGGCGCCACGTCGGAGTAGGTTTCTGCGATAGCCCTCTCAGTCCCTCTCAGCCAGTCACTTGCCGCCCGCTGCCTCGCGAACTGGTTGAGTTCCGAGAGGTCCGGTATCGCCACCAGTTCCAGCAGCGGCAGGGCGAAGAATGCGTCTATTTCCGCCCGGCCCATGCCCATCGCCCGCAGAACCGCCCGTGTGTCCTCAGTGGGACCTGTCTGCTGAAGGCGTTCCACGAATGCGTCGGGGTCTGCGGTGGCAAACTCAGCGACAGCCTCGGGGTCCTCAAGCTCAGGGAAGACGGCGGCAAACGGCGCCTGAAGCTCGGCTACCAGTTCCTCAGAGGCCGCAATCTCGTCGCGCGCATCGAGGATAACTTCCAGCGTCAGGTCGGGCCGGATGGCCGCCAGCAGATCGGCGACAGCCTGAAGGTCAGTGGCGCTGACTTGCTCGATTAGATCGGCGAGCTCCAGCACGAAGTTGAGAGTATCCTCGGCAAGGTCGCGCCGCAGGCTCTCGAAGATGAACGGCGGGAAGTCCTCTTGGCGAACGCCGAAGCTGGGTGCCTCGAAGCGCTCGGGGAAGAAACGGCGTAGGGCGACCGGGTCGAACTCCGGCTCCGGCGGTGCCATCGGCACGACGGCAGCCTGCCGGGCTGCGATACTCTCCGGCGTCTCGACAAGTTCGGCAAGCGGGCGCTCACCGACGAACGGCTCCTCGGGCGGCAGCGGTTCCTCGGGTACGGGAGCAGGCAGCGCCTCCTCTTCCCTGCGCCGTCTGGCCTGGCGCTCTAGTGTACCTCGTTCCAGAACCATGCGCTACACGCTGCGGACGCCGCCGAGGTTGGCTGTCGGACTCAGTCTGCGGTTGCGGCGAAGGCTGGCGAGGGCACCGCGCCGGCGGGCAGGACTTATCTGGGGCAGACGGGGGCCGGGAGCGGCAGCCGGAGGAGTACGCAACTTGTCCTGCATACGCTTCTGAAAGTCGTCGATGTTGAATCGGTCGGTTGTCATTTGGCAACCTCCACTGGGAGGCCAGCCCACTGCGCTCCGTCCCACACCTTCTGATGCTTCTCTTTCATCACAAAGGCCAGCCAGAGTTGTTCCATTGAAACCAGGGCGGGGTCAGTTCCTAGATTCTGCAAACGCCAATCGCAACTTCTAACCCAGTCTGAGAAATCAAGTAGTAACCAGTACGGTATATCACAGCGGCGATGATGTCTGACCATCTCCTGCAACTGGTCTTGGCGGGGGAGCCAGATAAGCTGGGCCTGTAGGTCTGCAGAATACCATTGGTCGTCGGCGCATATGTCGACGGAATCATCCCTGTTGCGGTCTTTATACCAATCGCCCAAAGTAACACGGTGCCTGCCCTGTATCCCAGGGCAATCAGCCATTTTGATGTAGGTCTCAGTCGTGTCCATTACACAGCCTCCTCTTCTGCCCGGTCTTCACTCCCGCCCGGCACTCTGCCGACGCCACCGCCGAAGAGCGACAAGACCTGCTTCGGATCTTGCTCCGGCTGAACCGGCGGTCTGTCAGGTACTTCACCGGCCAGCAGGCGGTCGACGTCGAGGTTGAGTTCGGTAGCCAGCAGTTCGGCCTCGAAGTCACGGCCCAGTTCGGTGAGCGCCTTGATTTCCTGGAACTTGCTGATGCTGGGACTGGTGCGCTCGGCTCTTTCCGCCCTGAGCAACCGCTCGTCGCCTTCGGGGTCGTCGCGGTGGAGGATGTCGACGCGCTTGGAATGGTCAGGTATCAGGTTGCCGAACGAGGCCGCCAGTGATGCCCGCCCGGCCTCGACCTGCTGGGAACGTATCGAGTAGCTGTAGTGAATCTTATACTCGCCATCCAGTTTGGAGAGGTTGAAGTCGGCCTCGTAGCCCTCAGTGCCGATCGGGATTGTGGCACCGCCGAAAGCCTGCTTGGTCTGCTTTATCCCCATCCTGGCAGTGGCGACATTCAGGTTGCCCTTCGAGACGAGCCGCGGGTGGAATATCCTGTCGCGGCCCTCACCGGCAATCAGCAGGGCAACGCCGGAAGCCGCCGGTTGCCCCAGTAGGCCCAGTTCGGAAGCGGTGATTCCGCCGCCCTCGAAGGCTTCCATCAGGGTCCGCTGCGCTATCGCCGCCGACCGCTGGGCGTCGCCGTAGTTGATGGGCTTCACGCCACCGGAGATGTCCGTAGAGATAACATCTCCCATCTCGGGATAGTCCGGTGCCGTAGCCCTGCCGCCCTCTTTACTCTCGTACTGCATGGGCGGCTTGACGGCCTTCAGGTTGAGTGTCTGCATGATGGAGGCAAGGCGGTTGAGTTCGGGGACAATGGTGCGGATCATGAAGAAGATGGACTCGCCCTCAGCCGCCTTGTTGTGCTCATCCAGCAGGTAGCCGCCGGAACCGAGACTGACGATTTCGATGATGACCGGCGTGAAACCGTAGGAATGTTCCTGCTCGATAATCTTGTTGCCGTCGACCCATATCTCGTTGTGGGTTGGAGTCCAGACATCAAGGACGTCGGTCTCCTGTGCGGCGATCAGCACACCGTACTGAGCAGCCACAAGGTCTTTCGACTTCTTCATGTGAAGCGCCGCCCACTGGAGGCCGTCGTGGCCCAGTTCGTAAGTCACGTGCCGCGTGTCCCAGTTGGAGATGTCCTTGACGAGCTTGCCTTCCACATTCCTGAACAGCACGCGGCGGGCCGCCCTGCCTCGGATTGCCAACTGACCGTCGGTGAACTCGTTCAGCGAAAGCCAGCCGAGCTTCTTGTTGCGCTCGTTGGCGGCGTCCGTGCAGGCCCCGATGAAGTCCTCGACGAAGTGGGTATCGAACTCGGGGTCGCGGGACTCGACAACCACCTGCTCGCTGGCGGAACCGATGTCGGTCAGGATGTTGGTCGCCATGAAGGCCGGCAGATTCAGCGTGACGTTGACGATGTCGGGCACCGGCCTCGGTTCGGTCTGGCTATCCATCATGACGTAGCGCTGGAGGTTGATGAGGTGCATGTCCTGGTCCATGCGCTTGTAGATGTCGGCGAAGGCTTTGGGGTCTTTCTCGAGGTCGTTTACCAGCGTCTTGAAATCAGCCATTACGTCACCGCTTTGCCGCGAGGGTTCTATCGACGCGTTCGCGGAACTCAGGCTTGGTGGAAGGCTGTCTGGCCGCCCAGACATCATATTCCGTCGGGAACGTGTGCGCGTCGGCTTTGCCCCGGCAATAGGTGGCGAGCCGGGAGAGGATACCAGTCCACGACCAGTCCATGTAAGCCTCGCGCAGGATTCGCATGAGCGCACCTCGGCACGTGCGCCAGAATCGCAGTCTCATAGTCACAGCCCTCCTCGCTAGTAGTCTACCACAACAACGCAAGTTATTGCCTGCCGGCCAGCAGTTCCTTGAAGTCCGCCAGGCTGTCGTGCCGCCGACCGGAGAAACTGAAGGAACTCCTCGACGACTTTGGCCGCTCTCCGATGCCGGTCTCGTAGGACGTGACGGCGTAGCGGCGCGTGTCCATGCCGTGGCTCCACCTGTGGGTCGTCTTGTCCGTCAGTTCTTCCTTCCTATCACGGATAAAGCGGTAGTTGCGCTGCTCCTTGATGCACTCCAGACTGTCTTTTGTCCAGTACTGGTCGAACTGGTTGACCCGCTGGAGGCCGTACTCGACCGAGCCGTGGCCCGACATGGCGGGCTTGATGTTGAATCCCAGCCGGAGGATTTCCTCAATGGACTGCGGCTGCGACGGGTCGGCGTAGATTTCACTTGACGCCTTGACGCCGCGGAGCCTCATCAGGCGCCCCACCTGATCGTTGGTCAGGCCGGTCTCGTCGTAGAACACCTGGCGGCTGTAGAGCTTGTCCCCAATGACCACGTGGGCGGTGCAGACGGTCGGGTCGACGAGGTAACCGAAGTCCAGCCCATAGAACACGTCGCCGTCCGGCAGTTCGTCGACCTGCTCGAAGAACGGGTGGACGAGTTCGGTGATCTTACCCAGCAGGCCCAGGCCGTAGATGCGATACCAGTTGGGGTCGCGGTTCTCACTGGACTGGATGTCGTCCTTGACGGAGTCGGGAATGACGTCGAGGGCGTCGAGATAGGTCGAGTGCAGGTAGACGTTCTCCTCGTGTTCCCCAAGGCCGTACTGGTGATACCAGAACTCGCTGACGGGGTTCCAGTCGCAAATGGTGAAGAGGCGGGTGCGGACGTCGAGCTCGCGGAAGGCGCTGTAGGCGAGGTTGTTGGCCTCGTTGACGAACAGGATGTCGCGGCGCCCGCCACGCAGCTTTGAGGGCTCGTCGGCGGAGAAGAACTCAATACTGGAAGCCGTCTCGGGGAAGTTGTAGATGGAGTCGGTGCGGTTCCAGTTGCTGTCCACCATGGCGTCACCCATGATCGTAGTGAAATCCCGCATGGTGCCGCGCTTGAGGTGGGGCACGCTCTCGGAAACGATGCTGATGGTGAGGGGCAGGGGACTGTTCTCGCAGAGGAACTTCAAGAACTGGAGAGCCGACCACGTCTTCGAGGACCACGTGCCGCCTTCGAGGAAGATGCGGCGCTTGTGGTTCCACCAGGCATCCAGAATGCCGGCGAAGACGTTGGTGGTGACGGTCTGGGATTCATCCGTCATGGATTACCCGCCAGTCCTCCATGTCGCAACCTTCGCCTAAGTTGTTGATGCGGAGGATTTCTTTATGCAAAATACGGCCTTGGTGGGCAGTCAAACTAAGCCCGGGTAGCGCGTACCGCCGTGTGTGGCGGACAAGCCCGCACCAGTGGACTTTCTCCTCGTCCAACTCCAAGGCGGGACACGGGATGGTGTTTATGCCCAAGAGCACCAAGCCGATGAAGCAGACCGCATTGAATGCAAGGCGTTTTTGTTGCAGTTACTTTGACCTCTCGGAGAGTCATCTCTTCTTCCAGAGAATCGCCCATGCGATCAGGAAGCGCACCCGGAACGGCTGGGCATAGATGCCGCTGTAGAAGTCCTTCCACGCACGCTTCATCAGCTTACGGACTTTCTTCGCCAGACTGCCGTTCATCTCATCTCAGGGCAGTCGCAACTAGGCGCGCAACCAGCACCGAAGCCGCAAAGCGGACAACTGTAGTTGTGAACTGGGCACTCGCCAATCGTCTGCGCCGCCTCGGGCTTAGGCTGATCCCACATTGTCGGAATCAACTCAGGGTGCCCACACATTTGGAACTCAACGGCGTATTTCCTCCGGGGCCTCAAAGCTTGAACGGTGTCCCTGATGTTCTGCCCGAAGAGGCGGTCTTCTCTGGTCATCTCACTCCTCCCCGAACGGTCGCGTCCGCCACCAGACGGCCAGACTGGCGAGGACGAAGATGGCGAGCAGCAGCCAGCCTGGTGCGGGCATCAGGCCGCACTCGCTGCTCTGATGGTCTTGCACTCGAGACAGACTTCGCAGCCCGATACGACTTCGTTATCAGCACAGACCCACTCATGGTCGCACTCAGGCTCTATCAGCGCCAGTATCGCCTCGGCACAGGCTTCGGCAGGGTCTTGAGCCTGCTTTATTCCTGTGACCTGCCCAAGAGACGGCTGTATGACTAGACAATGGGTATCGCTGCCTTCCTGTCCCGTGTATATCCGTAATTCATATCCAAGTTTTTGCAACTTTGGCCACAGCCACTTCGCCTGTGCGTCGAGGGAGTGGAGGAGGTCGGGAACACAAGCTTCGCGGGGTTCACCCTCATTATCCCAAGGCACGGAGAAGGTGTGGTTATCAGGGTCTATCCAAAACCCGTCCCACGTGAACCCGGCCCACCGCGCCAGCGCCTCGTTCTGTTCTTGGTCAGTCATAGCATCAACTTCCCGCAGCAGAACAGTGGCATTGTCCATGACGGGCGACTCCAGCCAGCGGGCCCGGTATAGAAGTCTTTGCCGCACTCTCCGCAATAGTACCTGTCCGTCTCCGCCTCCTCATTGCGGTCGACCAGCATGGCTATCTTTGGGACAGCAGCCCAAGCGTCGATCGCTTTCTGGTAGGCATCAACAAGATTGGTCATCTCTGGAGTTGAGGTCGTCATCGGTCTTCTCCTTCGGCAGGTCTATTACATGTTCTTTGCCAGAGCCCTCTCCTTCACGACGCTCCCCGCCTGCCATCCTTGTGAGAATAGAAGAGGTCTGGGCGTCAACTACTAAAATGTTGATGGGACGGGTAGACTCGGATTGAGCGTGGCGACTGAAGGGACCTTCCATTTTGTTCAAGGCTTTGATTGCCTCTATGTTGGGACCTCTTATGGGACTGCCTTTGTCTGAGCGTATGTCCTCTTCGGCGATCTCCGTCAGCCTCATCTTGCGCCGGTAGATGTCCATGACCTTCTTCCCAGTCGCCAGTGAGGCCAGCTCATTGACCCGAGCCTCGACGAGAGGCTTGCACATCAGTTGTCGGCTCTGTACGCCCGCCGTGTGGGGTGAGTAGCCGGCATCGAGGGCAGCCTGTTCCCTGTCCTTGCCCATGGCGACGCCGACGGCGTAGTCCTCTTGCATCTTGGTGAGCAGGGGACCGTGCTTGCGTACCATGTCAGCCCTCCTGATCGCCTGTGGCAAGCGAGGCGATATGATCCAGCCGCTGCCACCAGGCAAACATCTGTAGCCCCGCCTCATCCCTCTTGGCCGCCAACCGCCGCAGCTCATCCTGTCCTTCGCGTCGGTCCCAATAGGCTGAGGCTTGGTCGAACCGGCGCGTCGTCTCCCCTTTCATGCGGCCAGCCAGCCCCAGACGACAAGACCGGTTACAACTACCCACCCGGTAACGTGTAGCGCCCATTCAGGAACTGTCCTGTACATCATCTCACCAATCCAGGGCATTCTACCCCACAATATCAGGGTGTTCGCCCCATGTCAAATCAGGGTGTTTGCGTATTGCGGTTCGGCAGCCACAGGCGTAGACTGAGGGTAATAGGCACAGGAGGCAGGACCATGCAGAAGGCAGAGATGCTCGATCACTGGCGGGGACTGACACCAAATCAACCGATAGCGATACGGCCAGTCCCGTACCGACACGAAGGCAGCACATATACCCAGGACGGTATCAGGATCACCGGCAGCGAGGCGTTCATTGACAGCGTACTCTCCCGCCTGACTGACCTACTCGATCACGAGAACGGCGACACGCGTCTCCAGGTTGTCTACAAGGGCTCGACCGACCGCGAGACCGGCGCCGAGCTGGGGAGTCATAACTGCTACGTCCAGGTACACGAGCGCGGCGGTGAAGCCAAGATGGTGAACGCTTTCGTGGCCAGCATGGCACACTAGCCCGGCGCCCTGTTGCCGGCGAGTCCATTTCGTCGGCAGCGTGGCACCGCTAGAGGGTAACCAACGGTAAGGGGAGAGACGATGATAGTCGCACCACCACGCAGCCTGGAGAGCCTGCTGGCCCACGTTCGCCAAGGTGGCCAGCTCGGCATCTTCACCTACACCCGCACCACCATCATTACCGACAGGACACTACAGCGCTTCGAGGACGCTGGCGAATGGCTACTGCGTGAGG
>SDBV01002657.1_pt1 | contig 26662 bp, 27 predicted proteins | sample 2277081 | NCBI WGS metagenome assembly SDBV01 (sample SAMN10402039, study PRJNA504765) | marine sediment metagenome | isolation source: marine sediment core GS10_PC15, 223 cmbsf | place: Arctic Ocean: Southern Knipovich Ridge | collected 2010 | reverse complement strand
CGGACTTTCACACCGTATGCTTTCATTAGATTTACCTTCCTTTTGAGTATGAATGAAAAACTATTCTTTCTCTAATGTCAATAGTCACACCAAAACTGCCCACCACATTATTATTCAGTCAGCATGATATGCAGCAATAGCCTCTATTGTTACTCCCGAGGGGGTTTGCGGGTATGCTATAAGAAGTCTGCTGCCGGGTCATTTCCTCATACTAACCAAAGACAACAATAACAGTAGGTCATATCTAGCAGCAACTAGTTGTTAGCTCTCTCTTTTTTAGGATGTTGCTATCTTGTTACAGCGAAAGGTTAACCGCTAATTAATCTCGCTCTCGGCAAATTCAGCTAGAAAACTTTGGACTTGGAAACAGTAGCGCTTACATAGAGCCAAGTGGTATACTTTTTAGCAATATGTCTGCTAACCAGAAAACAGGAAAGAATATTATGCGCAGATAATAATTCTGGATTTAATATGGCGCTCAAACTTACTCGGCAATAGCCAAAACTGTGACGGGAGAAAAGGAGAATCTTATTTTGCAATCTTACTCTGAAAAGAATTTTGGTAAAAACCCTAATCCAAGGGTAGGAACAGATAGGTTCTATTATGGTTGGGTGGTGCTGGCAGCTAGCTTTATTGTTTTGCTTGTTGCTATGGGCGTGCGTTTTTCTTTTGGTGTGTTTTTTAAGTCTCTTGAAGATGCGTTCAGTTTGACCAGAGCACTAACCTCAGGGATTTTCTCAGTTTACATGATACTCAGCGCCCTCTTTGCTATCATTGGCGGTTTGGCTCTAGACCGGTACGGACCTAGAGCAGTGTTTGTCGCAGTGGGTCTCTTTACCGGTTTAAGCCTCTTCCTAACCAGTTGGGCTAGTACTCCGTGGTATTTATTCATAACCTACAGCCTGCTACTGGCGATTGGCACTGGCCCAGTCTACGCCGCTACAATGGCAATAACCTCAAGGTGGTTCATTAAGAGGCGAGGATTAGCTGTAGGCATTGTCAGTTCCGGAGGTGGTATTGGTATAATGGTCATGTCACCCTTTGCAGCCTGGCTTATCATTAGTTTTGGTTGGCAAACCTCCTATTTAATTCTGGCTATTGCCGCATTTTTTATTGTGGTTCCTTCTGCCCTGCTGCTAAAAAGGGCTCCAGCAGCCGCTTTACCTGAAAATACAGGACCAGACACTGGTACAACTAATTCTTTTAAAAAGCAATCCCCTAGTGAATTTGGTGGGTTTTCTCTGCTACAGGCAACTAAAACTTCAAGCTTCTGGCTCGTGGCGGTTGCATATTTCTTAGTTTCTCTTTGTATACATGTAATTCTGACTCACATAGTCCCATATGCCATTGATTTTGGTATTAACCCGGTTCAGGCAGCCTCAATACTTAGCCTTATCGGTGGCATAAGCATTCCGGGAAGGCTGCTAATGGGCATAGCTTCAGATAGTATCGGCAGGAAGCAGGTATTCCTGATTTGCACACTGCTTATGGCCGGAGCAATGTTGTGGCTTACTCAGTCATCGGAGTTGTGGATGCTGTATCTATTTGCTGTTATTTTCGGGTTCTCTTTTGGAGGGGTTACTCCTCCCCTTATCGCTCTAATTGCTGATATCTTTGGGCTGCGCCATCTCGGGGTAATTATGTCAGTAACAAGTGTTGGTTGGGGAATTGGAGCGGCTGTTGGCTCGGCTCTAGCCGGGTATATATTTGATGTTAATGGTAACTATATTCTTGCCTTCATAATTGGGATGATAACTGCCCTGATAGCAGCAATGTTAGTTGTCTTTGTGAGAGCACCAACAGCCAAACTAGGAGAGAAGACTATCGGGTAGTCTCACTCAGCTAAGATAGTTCTCCTTCTAAAGTCCTAGCTACACTCCGCCCGCGCAGGCTTCATGTCTATTCTGGGGTTATTGATAAGGACCAATTTTCAGGGAAGGACAATAGTACAGGTTTTTTACCTTGTCTAACGGTTCCAGTTTTACGGTTGGTGCTTGTCTCCTATCCAATACCCACGGTATAAGCTTATACATCTAGTAACATTCGTTAAATAACAAGGGCTTGAGGCTAAGTTATTATAGAATGTGCGGTGATGTTAGCTTCCTGGTATTAGCGCTGGACGAGCTGTTGCCTTAACATGGGAAACCTCAATGAGATCTGAGCGAGACAGAAAGATGCTAGGGTAGGCATGATGGGAAAACTGCTCTAGGGCACGCTGGTTGCAGGCATCACTGGTATAGAAGACGCTGTCCACCGGCACTACTGTCCAGTAGTCCCTCAAGTAAAACCCCATTACTGTATGGTAAACGCATACATTAATGGCCCCGCCGGTGACAACAGCATAGCACATAGTGGGGTCAGGAACTAGCCCTTGCAATACCTTGTCCAGGTCCATCTTGTAGAATGAATCATGAGAAAATTTCTGGATAACAATGTCGCCTTCGTGAGGCTTCAGTTCGTCAACAATTTCTGCGGCCCAGCTTCCTATCTCCAACATCGGCTCATAGCCAAAGACAGTGAACTCAGGCTCCTGAAGAGTGCGAACCGACTGGATATATATGATAGGAATACTTGCCTTGCGAGAGCGGTCTGCCAGTCCCTGGATGGCGGAGATAACTCCTGGCATAGTCCGAGCACTCGTCTCTAAGTATACCTTTCCTCCTGGTTTGCAAAACTCGTTCTCCATATCCACGATTATCAGGATGGAATTTTCTGGGTTGATACAGATGTTCTGTAATGATTTCATACTCCCTCCTACTATGCTATATGAATAATACTTCCAGTCGAATTTTATTATACCAATCCTGCTTAGTGCAAGAGCTTAACTGGTTTTCCCCAGTAAGTTTCAAGCTAGAGAGGCCACTCTGCTTGCTGGCGGTTTCGTCTAGGGATAGAATAGAGCATGAGAAAAATTAAGTGGCAGCGGTCGGATTTGAACCGACGACCAAAGGCTTATGAGTCCTCTCTGTCATCTCATTTGCTTAACAAACAGAGTGTATCACAGCTTGCAGAGTTAAGCAATTTGAGTAAATCCTACATTTCTCAAGTGAAGCATGGCAAGCGTCCACCTTCTGACAAACTCTTAGAAAGCCTGCACCAGTTTCAAGGACAACGAACCAAGACTGAGAGAAATTATCTAATACTTTTCCTTCAATCAAGGCGGGCAAATGAAGTATCACCTAGTAGTCTTCGCTTCTACAGGGTAAAATTCGGTAAGTTCCTAAATGAAGTAAATGCCGACAAAGCCAGACGGCAAGACATTGAAAAGTTCCTACTCCAATTCCATAATGCTGGGAATCGTCATACTTACTACCGAGCTATAAAGACTTTCTATAACTGGCGAGAGCAGACCTTCGGCTTATCAAATCCTATGAACCATATGAAAGTACCGAGATTGGGTAAGCTTATCCTGCCCAGCCTTACTCAAGAGGAAATCCGCAGTCTTTTGGAAAAAGTCCATAATGTTAGGGATAAAACCATCATAGCCTTATTTACTGAAAGCGGGTTGAGGCTCTCTGAATTGGCTAAAATACGCCTTGAGAACATTGATTGGAGGTCTAAAAACTGTCCCAAAGTAATTGGCAAGGGTAGAAAAAAGGCTTATGCTCCATTTGGTAGGCTCTCAGAACAGTATCTTGTAGAATGGCTTAACCAGTACACTCCCAATGGTAATCTTTGGGGCATAAATGAATGGGGGATAAGCATCATGCTTAGACGGTTGAAGGTTAAAACAGGCCTCCCTTGCAATCCTCATACCTTCAGGAGAACCTTTGCTTGTCTATTAAGAAAAGCTGGTGTTGACACAATGACCATTAAAGATTTGGGCAGATGGGAGTCTCTTGAGATGGTGCAAAGATATACGAGGTCGGTTAGTTTTCAGGATAGTTTGAAGTTTTATAAGGCTCCGCTTTCCTGACCTGTTAGCACACATCATTGTGAATGGACTGGATTGCTCATTGGAATTGCACGGGAATCAAAATAAACCGTGTAATTATTGTGCAAATATTCTCTGCCCATACTGTTCAACTAAGAACTGGATAACCTGCTGCTCTGATTCGCCTCTAGAGAGTCTCTTTCCAATCAAGTCGGTTAATTCCGCTGCTTGGTCACAATCACAGTCAGACAGAACCTCAGTGCAGGCACCACACGGACAGTTTAATTTACTAGATATATTTTGGATATCCCTCGCTGATACTGTGGTAGGACTAAAACATCCGACAATCAACGGGACTATTATTACTAGTACTATTATCGTTCGTGCGAGATTGCTTAGCATATTACGTCCCACAGTATTCATTATACTGGATTCTGCTCTATTCATTCAAACACAAGAAACCTATTATACCTACCTGCAATGGCAGATTGATGACTTATGTGGATGGGAAAGCCTAGAAATAGTCTGGAGATACACTGGGTCAGTGAGGTTTGAGGATAGGTTGAAGCTGTACAAGACACTGTATCTATTACATAGGGTATAATAGTCTAGATAGCAATAAACAGGAGCTTTAGCGTAAAAGTATGTCTCAGCAATCATCATCCATAGCGAGGAGAATATTTAAGTTTTTGCTTATGACTATCGGTTTGGGAGTTCTCGGTATTGTATTTGGAGTAATAGGTGCTCTTATTGGTGGCAAAGTCTTGGGAGGTGACTCAGTTGGATTTGGAGCACTTGGTCTTGCCATCGGCGGGGTAATAATAGGTTACCCCACTGGAATAATAATTGGTATTATCTCAATAAGAAAGATTTTCCACCAACAAGGTTCTTTACTGCTTGGTATTGTGGGTAGTATCATTGGGGCAGTAATTACAATAGCTCTTGCAGAGCCATTGAATTTAAATTCCAATACCAATTTACTCTTCGGAGTATTCTTCCTAAGTGTCCCCCTCTTCTGCTTGGTTGGTTTTTTCTTAAAGAGATAGAAATCTTTAGGTTTGTTGGGTACAAAGTATGTTAAAAAGCGGTATTATAAGAGATATAATCCTCTTTATCTTTGTTCTGATAATCCTGCTAATTATTGTTCCCCTAATATCTTCAATATTTAAACAACTTATCATCTTACAGGTAATTCTCCTCATTGTTGCTACTATAGTCTTGACCTATTTAGTTCAAAGAATACGAAGAAGAGACAGTAAGTAAAGTTTCTATTGAGCTAGTTACTCCACATTCAATCCGCTACTGAGAATACGACACCCCCTCTTTCTGCTGCTACATACCGCATCTGGACTGATTGTCTGCCCTCTGAACCGAGATAAGCCTTAACTTTCATAAGGTACCGCTATCGTAGCAAGGCATTGTTTGAGTTGTTGACAAGAATGCCTTTGTGGTATCTAATTGGCTCATGAACAGTTTCTTTGATTGGAAGGCTAAGAGTAAGTGGAGTGAACCCTGGAGACTGGACACTTTGGGGTAGGAGGATTAGGAAGGTATGGCAGCGGTCGGATTTGAACCGACGACCAAAGGCTTATGAGTCCTCTGCTCTACCACTGAGCTACGCTGCCAGCAGGCAGAATATAGCACGATCTAGATAGGGATGTCAATCCTCCATTTTTATAACATGGACACCGGTAGCTTTGAAAGTGGCATATACTTTCCCTCCACGCTCCAGGTTTAACTCCGTCGACGATTTTTTGGTGACCAGAGCCACTAGCGGAAAACCACAGTCTAACTCAACACGGATGAGTGAACCAGTTGACACCGCTCGCCTTATTTCTCCGATGAATGAATTTCTAGCGCTACTTGTAGTTTTTGATAAAGCTAGTGTTACATCCTCGGGTCTAACACATGCATAAACCTTTTCTCCAATAGGGTAATCCGAGATTGCCTCTATAGTGCTACCACCAATATCTATAGTGACCATACTGTCCTCTCTTGATACTACTACCCCACCAATAATATTCTTAACGCCTACGAACTCAGCTATCTCCCTATTTCTGGGAGAGTTGAATACATCCTGTGAATCTCCTACCTGGAGTATTTCACCATTAACCAGTACTCCTATTCTATCAGCCAAGCGCTGACCCTGAGACATATCGTGGGTTGCCATTACTATTGTGGCGTCATACTCCTGAATAATGTGTGATATCAATTCCTCAATTCTGGATATTGAAATTGGATCGAGGTTGGCTGTAGGTTCATCCAGTAGCAGTAACTCCGGTTCAGTTACGATGGCTCTAGCTAATGCTACCCTTTGGACTTCGCCACCAGATAGTGTCTTGGCATTTCTACTCTTATAGGTGGTGAGACCAACTACCTCTAGAGCTTTGTTAACCTTTTCTCTAATCTCCCCCCTTCCCCCCCCCCTCCACCTTAAGCCAGGGGCGATGTTATCATAGATGCTCATGTTAAATACTACCGGCTTTTGGAGTACGAATGCCATCCGGCGACGCACCTCTAATCTCGCTTTCCTTGATTTAGTAACATCTATGCCGTCAAAATATATTCTCCCTGATGTGGGCACTTCAAGGAGGCCGATTAGGCGTAGAAGGGTTGTTTTGCCAGTACCAGTAGGGCCAATTAAGGCAAAGACTTCACCCTTGTTAACCCCTATGTTGATATTCTTCAGTATGTTCTGCTCGCCGTATCTTTGGCTCAAGTCTACAATTTCTAGTAAAGACATTATTACCTCTGCTGTAGTCTATTTAAGGCGATATTGATTATAAGTGCGATAAATATAAGAATTATGCCTAATGCTATTGATAGTTCCAGCTCACCCTTAGATGTTTCCAGTGAAATAGCGGTGGTAATGATCCTGGTGAATCCCTTGATATTACCCCCAATCATAAGGGCTAATCCTACCTCAGAGACGGCTCTGCTAAACCCCATTATAATAGCGGCGACAACAGCGTATCTTGCCTCTCTTAAGACAACTATGCTGGTCTGTAAGCCACTGGCACCAAGTGAGAGGGCAGTATCCACAATCGTTTTATCTACCCCACTTAAAGCTGAGATGGTCAAACCGAGCAGTATTGGTGTGATTAGTAGCATCTGTCCTATCACCATAACCATTGGGGTGAACAGTAAGTTAGTTCCGCCCAAGGGCCCAGCTCTGGAAAAGAGCACAAAAACAAACAGACCAACAACCACTGTGGGAACGCTAAAGAATGCCTGAATAATATTTATTAAAGTCCTCTTGCCGGGGAAATGGTGAGCGTGGATGAGACTTGCCAGCGGTATGCATATCAAAGCGGCAAGGAAGGAGGAGGTCAGTGAAATCAGGAGTGACCTCCCGGCTATCTCCATAACCTCGGGGTCAAGGGACACGATGAGTTCTATCGCCTTAATCAACCCATGCCATATTTCGGTCAACTGTCTTTAACTCCCTGGGATAATGCCTCGCTGCTATTTGGGTTCCGCCCCGGCCCACGGGGTAAATAGCGGCATTCCATATTCCCTGACACCATAATTTCCGATGAGCTTTTGTATTTCAGGTGAGGTAAGGAAAGCGATTAGATTATTTGCTATAGCTATGTTAGTTTTAGGATTCTTTTCTGGATTTATGGCAATAGCGGAGTAGACATTGAGCAACATAGTGCCCTTATCCACTATCGGCACCAAATCCAGCTTGCTCTTATAAGCTAGAAAAGTCCCCATGTCAGTCAGGGTATAGGCCTGTTTCTCACTTGTCATAAGCAGGGTTGGCCCCATACCTCTCCCGGTCTCTATATACCACGCCCCAACCTGTCTGATTGCCTCATAGTCATATCCAGCGCTTCGCCATATCGCTTTTTCTTTGGAGTGAGTGCCGGAGTCATCACCACGAGATATAAATGTTCCGGCTCCAGTCTCGGCAAGCTTCTTAAACGCATCTTCAGGCGCAATCCCCTTTATGCCTGCCGGGTCGCTCTTTGGTCCCACGATAAGGAAATAATTATAAGCAAAGGGGACTCGTTCAACGCCGTAACCTTCGGCAACAAACTGTTCTTCACTGGCCCTGTCATGAACCGTAATCAAATCCACATCTCCCCGCTTGCCGTATTCTAAAGCCATGCCAGTTCCAGCATATATAACATCGAGCTCAACATTATACTGCTTCTCAAACATTGGTTCTAAGTATCCCCATAGTCCGGTGTCATAGAGGCTGGTGGTCGTTGCCATACGAAGGCTCTCCTTTGATGACGGTGACTCCACACCCCCAGCCGTACAGCCGATAAGGCTGACAAGCAAGCTTAAAAGTACTGGTATACCCAATAGAGGAAGGGTTATCTTCTTCATTTGGTCTCCACTTTCTTGCTAAAAGGTATCCTTAAAGATGGAAAGCACCTCAAAAGGAGGTGCTTTCCATGACAAAGTTCTTGGCATGAATAAGCTCTCCTTTCCAAACATGAGAGGCATCGCCGTTTCCAGCGACACCCAATGGCCTATCTCCTTAGGCATAGGTATACCCTTGGGAGAATAGGCTCGGAGAGAGATATTCAATTTCTATCTAGAGCAAGATTATATCATAGCTTCTATGTTGCTAACAACCAAAAAACTATTGACAAAGTGGATAGCAACTCTATACAATAGTTCTAGGTAAGTTGAAAGCCATCGACCAGCTAGGCGGTGAGTTTTTGTAAGTATCATTAACAAGTTTAGTCGCTTGGATCCGATATGACCGAGACGGCAAAGGAACCGTATTCTGAGTGCCTTCTCTGGCTATACCGGAGAAGGTATTTTTAATATGAATTTGGCTTGGGTGAAGAACTGAAATGCTCAAATTAGGATTTATTGGAGCTGGAACGGTAGGCACCGCTCTGGCGGTGAGGCTGAGCAGTAAGGACTACCATGTAGTAGCGGTATCCAGCCGTAGCCGAACCTCGGCAGAAAATCTAGCTCAGGCAGTTAGTGGGTGCCAGGCATTCGATAATAGCCAAAGTGTAGCTGATATGGCTGAGATTGTTTTCATTACTACCCCTGATAATGCTATCGCTTCTGTAGCCTCTGGAATACAATGGTATCCCGAGCAGAGTGTAGTTCACTGTAGTGGTGCCGATTCAACTGAAATTCTGGAACCAGCCCAAAAACTAGGTGCATATGTTGGGGTCTTTCACCCACTGCAAGCCTTTGCCAGTGTAAGGCAAGCCATAGAAGATATGCCCGGCTCAACCTTCGCTCTGGAGGCTGAGGAGCCTTTACTAAGTACCCTGAGGGATATAACCATTGCCCTTGATGGTTACTGGGTGGAGCTAAAGGCGAGTGATAGGGTAGTCTATCATGCGGCGGCGGTCATTGCCTGTAACTACATGGTAACTCTGCTCAAACTAGCTACCGACCTGTGGCAAACCTTTGGTGTTACGCCACACCGAGCTACCCAGGCACTACTCCCACTACTACGAGGGACGATTAATAATATTGACACTGTTGGTATACCTCAATGTCTTACTGGGCCAATTGCCCGTGGTGATACCGGCACTATCAAAAAACACCTTGATGCTTTACAAAAAATCGCTCCCGATATTCTTCCCACCTATCGGGAACTTGCTCTCCAGACTATTCCCATTGCCCTTGCTAAAGGGAGAATCAATCAACACCAGGCAAAGGAGCTACAGGCTATACTAAAACCGCCTGACTAAATTTAAAAAAACCAATTGTAAAGGGGGAAGTCCAATGAGAATAATGCTTAAAAGCAAAATCCACCGAGCCCGAGTTACCGATGTCAATGTAGACTACGAAGGCAGTATTGGCATCGACAGAAAGCTTATGGAAGAAGCTGACATCCTCCCCTATGAGCAGGTCCAGGTGCTAGATATTAATAATGGCGCTCGTTTCAGCACCTATGCTATTGAAGCTGAGCCCAATAGTGGGGAAGTCAGCATCAGAGGTGCGGCGGCTAAACTAGTCGCTAAGGGAGACACTATTATCATCCTCTCCTACTGCCACCTTGAGGATGAAGAAGCCCTCAATTTTATGCCTAAACTGGTATATGTTGATGCCAAGAATGCTATCACTGAAACCAAACGAGTGGGTGGGGCTATACCCGTTTAAGGGAGGAAAATGCGTATCACTATAGACCAGATAAAAGGGATGAAGCAAAAGGGCGAGAAAATCACTATGCTCACTGCTTATGACTACTCTACAGCCAAGATAGTTGATGAGGTAGGAATACCACTAATTCTGGTTGGCGATAGCCTGGGTATGGTAGTCCTTGGTTATGAATCAACGATACCGGTAACTATGGAGGAGATGTTACACCACACCAAAGCTGTAGTTAGGGGCACCAAACAGGCGATGGTCATTGGTGATATGCCCTTTATGACCTATCACATTAGCATTTCAGATGCTTTACATAATGCTGCCCGTTTTATTCAAGAAGGTGGTACCCAGGCGGTTAAGCTTGAAGGTGGCGTAACTGTAGCCGAAAAGGTACAAAGAATTGTGGAATGTGGCATCCCGGTTATGGGTCACATTGGACTTACCCCCCAGTCAATTAACCAATTGGGTGGTTTCAAGGTGCAGGGTAAAACCCCAGAGGCAGCTTCCAGGTTGGTGAAAGATGCCCAGGCTCTGGAACAGGCAGGAGCCTTTGCTGTCGTCCTGGAGACTGTTCCTGCTCAACTAGCCACCCTTATTACCCGAAGTATAAGTATCCCTACCATCGGCATTGGGGCGGGCATAGGCTGTGATGGTCAGGTTCAGGTTATTAATGACATCCTAGGCTCATTTACCGACTTCGTCCCCAAGCATGCTAAGCAATATGTAAAACTTACCGACGTTGTCCGGAATGCAGTGGCCGAATATGATAATGAGGTAAAAGCCAGTAGCTTTCCCACTGATAAGCAGAGCTTCTTTATAGATGAAAGCGTATTAGCTGAACTAAAGTAACTTATTCCTCGATGAAAGTCATTGAAAAAATAGACGATATGAAACGGCTGAGGTGCAAGGTCACCGAGCCGGTTGGCCTTGTTCCCACCATGGGCTACTTCCACGAGGGACATCTATCTCTGGTCAGGGAGGCTAGAGCCCAAAACACCTCGGTAGTCGTTAGCATATTCGTTAATTCAACACAATTTGCTCCGCAGGAAGATTTTAGCCGGTATCCCCGTGACACCGAGCGTGACCTGGCTTTGTTGGGACAAGAGAAGGCGGATATTGTCTTTATGCCCTCGGTAGCTGAAATGTACCCTCCGCAGTTCAATAGCTGGGTGGAAGTTGGTGGGGTTACTGAAAGATTGGAAGGTGCCTCCCGTCCCGGTCATTTCAGGGGGGTCACTACCGTGGTTGCTAAGCTATTTAATATCATACAGCCAACCCGAGCCTACTTTGGGCAGAAGGATGCCCAGCAACTGGTAGTCATCAAAAAGATGGTAGCTGACCTGAATATGAACCCGGAGGTGATTACCGCACCTACGGTGCGCGAGCCTGACGGTCTGGCGATGAGCAGTCGTAATATCTACCTCAATCCTGAAGAGCGCCGGGCAGCCATAGTTCTCTATCAGGCACTTACTCTGGCTCAGCAACTATACTCACAGGGCGAAAGGAATGGGGGAAAGCTCCGCCGACAGATGATAGATCTTATCCGGAAAGAGCCACTGGCAAATATTGATTATGTGAGTGTAGCTGATGCTGAGACCCTGGACGAATTAGATAGGGTCAAGTCCCCGGCACTGGTATCACTGGCAGTAAGAATCGGCAGTACCAGACTGATAGATAATGTAGTGCTGGAATAGGGTCAGTAGGGTTTGAGGATAGCCTTAAGCTCTATTCTGCGATTGTATGTTAATTCACAGTTCTTGACAAACTCATCAGTGAGGACTATAACAAGAAGAAAGAAACGGCGATGTTAGAACCTGAGTATTATACAGCAAGTATTGTTATACAGAGTATTACACTCACAGCATTGATTGGCACACTGATATTCTTTGGCTTGCAATGGGCTGGAGCTAGGCATGAAGCAAGTCTTAGAATGAGACCCTATCTTGGCTTTGACGACATAGCTCACAGGGATACTGAGAAAGATGACGTCATTGAGTTAGACGCTTGGGTTATGAACTATGGAAACATTCCAGCCGTTAATGCAACAGTGTATGGGGAGTTTTTTGTCAATGGGAACGAAAAAGCTCCATTTAGGTGTGAAACGAAGGGGGCTGTATTTCCTTCTGCACGAGAAAGATGGCTTGTTGGAGTAGCTGAGATAGACAAAAAGGCCATTCTCTCAGGCGAAAAGCCCCTTATTCTTAAGTTGAACATTGAGTATTTCAGCTCCGCAGGTAAGAAGTACGTCACGAAAACAAGCAGGACTTTAGACTATCAGAGAATGGGCTGGATAAACGTACAATGCGAGTTGACTTAGCACCGCGTTACTAGAATGTGGGGTACCTCCCCTCTTCACTGCTTCATACCGAATCTGCACTGATTAATTTTTATTCCCTAATAAGCGCCATCATCCCCAGCATGGCCAGAAAGGCGAAGCCGGCGCCGAAGTAAAAGGGGGTGGTTGGGCTTATTGTCTGCTGGTTTTTGCTTTGGATACATGAATATCCAAAGCAACTGACTTCGCTAATGCTACAGTCATGTATTGATTTAGTATACTACCCTTTGCCTCATTCAGATAAGCCTAAATACCGGGGATTTCAGGGAAAGTCGCTTGACACCTATATGGCTACCAGCTACAATAACCTTCGTGCCGAGGTAGCTCAGTCGGTAGAGCAGCGGACTGAAAATCCGCGTGTCCCCAGTTCGATTCTGGGCCTCGGCACCAAGTTAAAAGCGGAAGTGGCTCAGCGGTAGAGCATCTCCTTGCCAAGGAGAGGATCACGAGTTCGAATCTCGTCTTCCGCTCCAGCCGAAGTGGCGGAATAGGCAGACGCGACAGTCTCAAAAACTGTTGGGGGGCGACCTCCGTGCCGGTTCGAGTCCGGCCTTCGGCACCATGGTTAGCCGTAGACGGAAAAAAGCCTCTAGGTTTTTCGGACTTGAGGAGGCAAAAGGAGGATAGTAGCATGGCCACGGGATATAATGTGCAGATAACTATTAAATCAGTTACCAAGGGCGAATGTTCTCAAGGATTTAAACCAGGTGACACTTGGTTGATTAAGGAGAATAAGACCCCTGGCGGCATGTGCTTGGGAGCCTTTAACGCCATTTTCCCTGCATTACAGGTCTTCCGTACCGGGGGAGAACAGCATTGGGATGAGGATAAAGATGTCACCTGTGTCTCCTGTCCTGATCCAAAACACCAGCTTATTTTTGAGCTAAAAAGACTGCGGGAAGATTAAGGGTTGTAGCTTGCCGAGTTGTGTAATGATAGCACAGGGGACTTTGGATAGCCCCACCAGGAACGAACGGTTAAGCGAATTCTCAATTCCAGGAGACAAAGCCTCTCACCTGAAACTATCCATTTCCATCAGGCATAACTCACCGGAGCCGGTCTTGTAATAAGGTCTCCATGTTACAGGTCGAGAGATATAGTTCACTTCTTAAAGTCCCTCAGATGCTCTGGTGGTAAACACGCCTATTTTAGAGTTTTAAGAGCGTTCCGCAGTTCGTAGCTTTATGGGGGTTTCGCGTGTAACTTTCACCGTAATGGACTCTTTGCTGTGGATATAATATACTCGGCCGGTAAGGTTTGAGGATAATCTGAGGCATTACCGCGGGCCGTGGTTCTAGACTGAAGCCCTACCGTGCTATAATTGGATTTTAGTAGCAAAAGACGCTTTTGAAAACTGGTCTTCTCAGCGAGTTACACGGAAGAGGTTTATCATGGCTATCCAGAAAGCTCAGCAATCCCCGAGGACTGAACCAGGATTCTTTTATGGCTATATCGTGGTTGTGGCTGCCTTATGTATCATGGTAGCAATTTGGGGCACATATTATTCTTTTGGTGTCTTCTTCAAGCCGATGCTAACTGAGTTTGGCTGGAGTAGTGCCATGACCTCAGGCGCACTCTCACTTTCCATGATTTTTTATGGCTTCTTAGGCATTGTCATGGGGGGGCTTACCGATAAATTCGGTCCTCGAGTAGTGATGACATTCAGTGGCTTGCTCATGGGGTTAGGTTATTTGCTAATGTCACAGATTAGTGCTGTCTGGCAGTTATATCTATTCTATGTGGTGATATTAGGCACTGGACTAAGTGGTGCCTTTGTCCCGCTAACGTCAACTGTGGGCAGGTGGTTTGTCAAGAAGAGAAGTATGATGACTGGGATTGTTATGTCAGGGATAGGGATAGGCGTATTGATTGCACCACCAGTGGCTAGCCGGATTATCTCTACTTATGACTGGCGTGTATCCTACATCGTACTGGGCAGCGCAGTCCTGGTAATTGTTATTTTAGCTGCCCAGTTTCTAAAGCGTGACCCAACCCAGGTGGGGCAAAGACCTTACGGTGAAAATGAAGGGGAAGAACTCGAGTTGAAATCAGGGCCTGAGGCGTTCTCCCTCAAGGAGGCAATTTATACCAGGCAATTCTGGCTTGTTTTCAGCCTTTTCTTCAGTTTTGCATTTTCCTTGTTTGTTGTTATGGTACATATTGTGCCGCATGCTATTGAGATGGGGATGTCAGCTACGGGTGCGGCTAATATTTTGGCGACTATTGGTGGGATAAGTATTATTGGCAGGGTTGTGCTGGGTAGTGCCGCTGATAGAATTGGGAATAGGCAGGCTTTTATTATCGGCTTTATTCTGATGGCGGCGGCTTTGTTCGGGCTAGTGCTAGCCAGAGAGGTGTGGTTACTCTATCTGTTTGCAGCCGTCTTTGGCTTTGCCTATGGGGGCTGTGATGCCTCAGTGGCACCTTTAGTATCACGGCTTTTTGGATTGCGCTCACACGGTTTGATTTTGGGGGTTATTAACCTCGGCTTTACAATTGGCGCTGCTACCGGTCCCTTTCTGGCTGGCTACATATTTGATGTTACTCGTAGCTATCAGGTAGCTTTCCTGCTCTCTGCCGTTATCAGTATTGCCGGTCTTATATTGACGGCGCTTTTAACACCAACTAAAATGAGGTGAGTCCACGAAAACTGAGCTAAGAGGGGTGGCGAGGTGTCTGAGTTACCCAAATTAAAGGTCAAGTGGCATTCCATACATCCGAGAGAGGAAGTAACTTATGACTTTAAGCAAGCTGAATCCAGCCTTCCTTTCGGCCAGCCAGGGGCCTCGGTTTTGCTAGAGGGCCAATGGACTAGTTCTTATGAGAAGCTTACCCAGCTAGCCGCCCAAGATAAATATAAGAATAGGGAGTTCCTCCAGGAGTTGTTAGTGCCTATGCTGGGCGGTGGGTAATTCACCACCGGGCGCAAGTAAATGAAGAATTTCCGGTTGTGCTCTCATTTTAGTTTCACTAATGTCGCACTATTAGTCTAGGAATAAGAAAGGGGGCTGGAGAGATGGCTGTTGAGAAAGTCGGCGAGAAGTATAGGTGCAATGTTTGCGGTAACGAGGTAACAGTAACCAAGGTTGGTGGTGGCACTCTTGTCTGCTGCGGTGAGGATATGGAGAAAGTTGACCATGAGCAGGACACCTTTATGGCTCGCGACCTGCCAGATGCAGATGGCTAAGATAGCAAGAAATAACCTCTGCTTTAGTGAAGGGGAGGGACTTTATCCCATAGAAGGAGTTGATACCAGGAGGTTTCAAATAGCTCGTTGACTTCATTAAGTCAGTACCGACTAGCCTATACAGCCAGCCTTATTGTGCCTGTCGACCACGACTGGGGACAAATCTACCCGTATATCGTCACTAAAACTTACAGCCGATGGGGTAAGAATGAGATACCTGTGTAGGAAACTGCGGCGATGGTCTTGATGCCTTTGGCTAGTTAGTATGAAACATAATCCGAGAATGATAGGAGTAACAAATGGGAAAAGTGCTTATTACAAATATTGGGAAAATTGTTTCTGGGGATTTGAAGAGGGGTATTCTTGCTGGCGATACGATACTGATAGAAAATGGTTTGATTGCTGGAATCGGTTGGCAACGTCAATTTGACGCCGAAAGCGTAGAGAAGGTTGTTGATGCCGATAGTATGGTGGTAATACCGGGTTTAATTGATTCTCACGTCCATGCGACCTTAGAGGACTGGAACCGTTCACTGAGAGTTTATGGGTGGATGGAAACCACTTTGCTGGCTGGGACAACAACTTTGGTATCGGCACTCACTGGTCTTTCCGGTATGTCGCTGGATCCGTATATTGTCAAAACAGTAGCCATGCTTGCCCAAAAGACTTTAGTCAATCAAAGACCTGGGGACTATCAAAAGGTTCATGGAGGAGTGTGTATCCCAGTACACGGCTTCACCGAGGCTGACTTTAGGGAAATGGGGGCTTCAGAGGGCCATATGACATTTAAAATTGGACCCGCCGGCATAGGCGACATCAAGGATAATGATTTCAAGCAACAAGTTGAATGGGCCAAGAAATACGGAATGATAGTGGTTATGCATATGGGTGGGGCATCCATACTTGGTTCAACGGGATACGGGGCTGACGAGATCATGGAAGTAAATCCTGATATCGTGGCTCATATTAACGGAGGCCCAACAGCACCACCCCTGGAAGATGCCGAGAAGTTAATAAATGAAACTGATTATATCTTAGAAGTTATTCATAACGGCAATGCCAAGGTGATGTATGAGGTAGTCAGGATGCTAAAAGAAAAGGGGGCTCTTCATCGGTTGATTATTGGTTCTGATAGCATAACGGGAATCGGTTTCTTACCGCTAGCAGTGCATCGAGTGATTGTCCAGCTCTCTTCTTTCAACCAGATTCTAGCTCAGGACGTGATTGCTATGGCGACAGGCAGCACCGCGGACGTTTTTGGTTTTAATACGGGTAAAGTAGAGGTTGGTAGAGAGGCAGACCTTTTGGTCATAGACCGTCCCACTGGCTCTGTTGGTAAAGATGCATTAGGAGCAATCGAAGTCGGTGACACTTTTGCAGTAGCCATGGTTATGGTCGATGGTCATATTGTAACGTTGCGCGGTAGGGACACAATGCAATCAACAAAGAACGTTAAGATTAATGGCGTTGAGCACAAAGTGGATACCTTCGAAGAGTGGATATGTGGGGCAAGGCACCCTGGATATTAGAAGGGCCAAGATTTGGTGGCTCCAATTAAAGTGCAACTATACATTTCCGATTTACCTCTGGCTCCAGATTGACACTTCGTTCAGCAAGGGGCTTACAATTGCTCTGGGCATAGCTAAATGCTATAATTCCAGTTAAGATGCCGAGTTGTGTAGTGGTAGCACGGGGGACTTTGAATCCCTTAACCCTGGTTCGAATCCAGGCTCGGCAGCCACAGCATTCCCGAGTAGCTCAGTGGTAGAGCGGGCGGCTGTTAACCGCTTGGTCGTAGGTTCGAGTCCTACCTCGGGAGCCAGGTAGATTTAGTTCAGCACTACGCTGAGAACGGAATAATAAGGGTTGTCTGTGTTTTCCCCTTGTTCTAAATGGTTTTTGGTGAAGAATGGCGAGAGGGACTGTGGGGAAGCTTGACTGTTGCCTCCTGATAGGACTAGCCATCTTGTTTCACCGGTAAGTATCAGGGAGAGGCAATTGCCTATTGACAGCCATTAATATGTCTGCTATCCTGCTTTGTAAAATGAACAGGGAAAGGAGATATGAGATGCAAGCCTATTGTGTTAAATGCCGCACAAAAAGAGAAATGAATGATGCCAAGGCCATAACTATGAAGAACGGCAAGCCGGCAACGCAAGGCGTATGCCCCTCATGCGGGACCAAGATGTTCAGAATAGGCAAGAGCTGAGGCTGACGTTGCGGCTATCAGGATTTCTAAAAAGGCTGGGTATCTGGGAATACCCAGCCTTTTTATCGATAACTACATATTTTGGATGAAAGTGCAATAGCGCTCATGTATCAATCGTTGGACCTGCACGGTTATCTTAAAGGTATCAGAAAAGGTATCAGAGAATTTGGGTTAACTTTGCAGAGAGCTGAGTGCCTTGTCAATCACTCTAATCGTAGTCTGGATATCCTCATCGCTATGAGCCAGGGAGACAAAAGCAGCTTCAAACTGTGACGGTGGCCAATATAGCCCATCTGACAGTAGTTGCTGGAAGAATCTACCAAAAAGCGTCGTGTCTGTCCGTCTTGCTGATTCATAGTCAACTACCGGTTTACTGGTGAAAAAAGCGGTAAGAAGTGAGGCTACGCGCGAAATATGCAAGGCGATGTTTGCTTCGGAGGCAGCCGTGGTTATCCCTTCCTCCAGAGTTGATGCTTTGGCTTCTAGTTGGCTGTAGACCCCGGGCTGGCTCAGAACTTTGAGTGTCTCTATTCCCGCCGTCATAGCTAGAGGATTCCCTGATAGTGTTCCGGCTTGATAAACCGGTCCCACTGGAGCCATCATCTCCATAATCTCTCGTCTGCCACCGTAGGCGCCTACTGGTAATCCGCCACCAATAATCTTGCCCAGGCAAGTTAGGTCCGGGGCGACCCGATAAAGGGCTTGCGCTCCCCCGTAAGCCACTCTAAAACCGGTGATGACCTCATCAAAAATAAGAAGAGCCCCGAACTCATTGGTTAACTCACGTAGGCTCATCAAAAACCCAGGTTGAGGTAGCACCACACCCATGTTAGCCGCCACTGGCTCGACTATTACGGCGGCAATCTCTTTGGGGTAACGCTGGAAGAGTTGTGCTACAAGTTCAGTATTGTTGTATGGTACCACCAGCGTATTTTGAGCATAGCTTGAAGGCACCCCCGGGGAGTCGGGTATGCCTAAGGTTGCCATTCCTGAGCCGGCCTTGGTCAGCAACCCGTCGGCATGACCGTGGTAGCCACCGGCAAACTTTACAATCTTGTCTCGGCCAGTGAATGCCCGAGCCAGGCGCAATGCGGTCATAGTGGCTTCAGTACCCGAATTTACGAAGCGAACCATCTCAATAGAGGGCATAGCAGAACATACCATCTTGGCTAAGGTCGTCTCCAACTTAGTCGGAGCACCAAAGCTGGTACCGCGTTCTATGGCTCGTTTTAGCGCTTCAACTACCTGAGGGTGGGAATGCCCCAAAATGAGCGGACCCCAGGAGCCGACGTAGTCGATGAATTCATTGCCGTCCTCATCATAGATTTTTGGGCCGCGTCCTCGTACTATAAAAGGAGGGATTCCGCCCACCGCTTTGAAGGCGCGCACTGGGCTGTTAACACCTCCGGGCAAATAGCGCTGGGCTTCACGAAAAAGTTCTTGGGAACGCTTTAGCTCGTTTATGGGCATATCCTTAGCCAGCTGACAACCAGACGGCAACTTCCTTGGCGTGGTAGGTAATTATGATATCAGCCCCAGCCCTTTTGATGGCAGTGAGAATCTCCAGGACAATTCGTTTCTCGTCCAGCCAACCTTGTTGCACCGATGCCTTCACCATAGCATACTCACCACTGACGTTATAGGCGGCCAACGGGCAATTAAAAGTATCGCGGACTCGCCGTATCACATCCAGGTAAGCCAGGGCAGGCTTGACCATGATAATGTCTGCCCCCTCGGCGATGTCCTGCTCTACTTCCCTCAATGCCTCGCGGACATTGGGTGGGTCCATCTGGTAGGAACGACGGTCGCCGAACTGCGGTGTAGATTCAGCCGCTTCACGAAAGGGTCCAAAAAATGCGGAGGCATATTTTGCGGCATAAGACAGGATAGGAATATGTTGGAATTCCTTGCTGTCTAGTATCTCTCGAATTGCCTTTACCCTGCCGTCCATCATGTCCGAGGGGGCTACTATATCGGCACCAGCCTCAGCATGCGACAGAGCCGTTTTTGCCAAGAGTGACAACGTCTGGTCATTATCAACATCGCCATTGACTACGATACCACAGTGCCCATGGCTGGTGTATTCGCAGAGGCAGACATCGGTTACTATCAAAAGCTGCGGCACTGATTGCTTTATGACTCGTATCGCTTGTTGAATAACCCCTTCCGGATGATAGGCTGCTGACCCAACTTCGTCCTTGTGTCCCGGTATCCCGAAGAGAATAACCGCGGGAATGCCAAGATTAGCCACCTCCTCAGCCTCGTGGGATAACTGGTCAACGGAAAAGTGAAAGATGCCTGGCATTGAAGTTATCTCCTGCTTCATACCACTACCCTCTACGACGAAGAGCGGGTAGACCAGGTCTCCTATCGCTACTTTGGTCTCTCGGATTAATGCCCTAAGTGACTCTATCCGGCGCAGGCGGCGCAAACGTAATTGGGGAAAAGCTGCCATCTAAATCTCCTTTATCTCTTTTTTGAAGTGCTGTTCGATTGCTTCTACTAGCCCAGGTATGGTATGTTCACTGGCGACTATGTCTATTTTCAACCCGGCACTAGCTGCCGTATCAGCCGTTTTGGGGCCGATGCAGGCAACTTTAGCCCTATTTATCGCCTGCCGTTTGTCCTTAAACACAGCCACTAGATTGGATACCGTTGAAGAACTGGTGAAGGTGATAACGTCAATTTCCCCCGACAAAAGCATCTGCTTGGCTTGAGAGATGGTATTAACCGCAGGGACAGTTCTATATGCCGTTACCTCATGCACCTCCGCTCCAAGTTGGGTAATTCCCTCAGTTAACTCTTTATCAGCTATGTTGGCTCGGGGGGCTAGAAATCGGTGTCCGGTAATATCCCAGCTTCTGAGCCCATCTACAAAGCCCTGGCTGGTATAGACATCAGGGAGATAATCGGGAATTATCCCCTGCTTCGCCAAAGCTTTGGCAGTGGCGGGCCCAATAGCACCGATTTTGAGATTCTTGAGGGCACGGGTATCTAAATTAAGCTTACCTAGCCGCTGAAAGAAAGCGTCAACACCATTTACACTGGTGAAAACTAGCCATTGATAGCGGGCTAAGTTTGAAATAGCTTGGTCAAGTTCCTGCGTGTTGGCTGTGGACTGGATATCAATAGCCGGTAATTCAATAGGTTGAGCGCCATGCTCTGAGAGAAGCTTGCTCAAGGCGCTTGCCTGATGTTGTGCTCTGGTGACCAGGATGCGCTTCCCGAAAAGGGGTCGGTTATCAAACCAGCGAAGTTTTTCTCTGAGCCTAACGACCTCCCCGAATACAATCACCACTGGGGGGCTGAGTCGCTGCTCTTGTACCTTGGCTACAATGTCGGTCAAGCTACCGACTATGGTTTTTTGGTTGGGCATGGTTCCGTTCTTAATCACGGCTACTGGGGTATCGGGGGATCGGCCATGCGCCAGTAGCTGCTCTACTATTTGGGGTAGGTTTCGCATACCCATGAGGAAGACCAGGGTATCCACACCGGTGGCTAGCTTTTCCCAGGCAATGCTGGAACTATTTTTGCTGGGGTCCTCGTGTCCGGTGATTACGGCGAAAGATGATGCCAAACCGCGATGAGTGAGGGGAATACCAGCGTAGGCGGGAACGGCTACTGCCGACGATACCCCTGGAATCACCTCAAATAGGATATGATTATGCTCCAGGCTTTCTGCCTCCTCACCTCCCCGTCCCAGAACAAATGGGTCGCCACCTTTAAGCCGTACCACCGTCTTACCCTCTTTTGCCTTATCCACCAGCAGCTGGTTTATTTCATTCTGCTCCTTGGCATGTTGTCCCGCCGCCTTACCCACATATACCCGTTCTGCCTCGGGATGTGCTGAGTCCAGGAGCCGCTCATCAAGCAGACGGTCATATATGACAACATCAGCTTGGGCAAGACACTCCAGCCCTTTCTTTGAAATCAGGCCAGGGTCGCCCGGTCCGGCTCCGACTAAAGAGACTTTACCGTGCTTCAACTGACCTTTGCCGCGCTGACAAATTCTTCCGCACCCATTAACAACATCCTTTGTGCCAGGTGTACTCCTACCTTCTTCGGGTGGGCAGCGCTACCCTCCTCCGAGGCACGTAGCATCTTCTCTCCACTCACATCGGCTACCATTCCTTCGAGTTTCAAGATACTGTCCTTGATAGTTCCCAGGGCGGCAATTGGGGTACGGCATCCACCACCCAGAACACTGAGAAAGGTTCGCTCGGCGGTTACGCTCTGCCAGGTAGGCAGGTGATTTAAGGGGGAGATGAGTTCAGCTATCTCGTTATCACCAAGTCGCGCCTCTATTCCTAATGCTCCTTGTCCCACTGCGGGCAGAAAATGCTCCACAGGCAGGTACTCGCTTATTTTATCCTCCCATCCCAGGCGTATCAAGGCGGCTGCCGCTAGTATTACACCATCAAATTCTTTATCAAAGACTTTCCGCAGGCGGGTATCAATATTCCCCCTGATACCGCATACTTCCAAATCGGGGCGATAGGCAGCAAATTGAGCAGCCCGCCTAAGACTGCCGGTGCCTATTCTTGAACCCGGAGGGAGCTCGGCTAGCTTCCCCGCTCTGGATACCAGAACATCTCGCGGGTCGAGTCTCTTTATTACTGCTGCCAGAGTTAGCCCTTGGGGAATTTCAGTGGGCATATCCTTGAGGCTGTGCACCGCCAGGTCAATCCTGCCATCAAGCAAAGCTTCTTCCAGCTCCTTGACAAATACTCCAATCCCTTCCATGTGGTCAAGCTGGGTACGGCGGTCACGGTCACCCTCAGTTACTATCCGGCTGACACTGACTTCAATTTGGGGATTCGCCTCTCTAATCTTAGCCGCCACTGACTCAGCCTGAATCATAGCCAGCTTGCTGCCCCGGGAGCCAATAACGACTTTCATTCTCATTATCACTTCTCTATGCTCAACTGGAAAAGTTCTCTTACCATTTCAGTATAATCTTTTTTATTGTTTGCGTTTGCTTTTAGATGATATATGGGATCTTTGAGTATTTTAGTCACGATTGATTTGGTCATAGCTTCCAGGCTATCTCGCTCTTCATCAGACAGATTGTGCAACTTAGTGAGAGTCCGGTTCAATTGCCTGCGGCGTATATATTCAGCCTTTTTCATCAGGGCGCTAACTATGGGCCTGACCTCAAGAGCCTGCCACCAGGAGGTAACCCTATCCACCTCGGTTGCTATAATTCCCATAGCTTTCTGAATTTCGTCCTCTCGCTGCTGGCGATTCCGGTTAGAAATCTCAGTAAAATCATCAATGTTGTACAGAAAGACATTGTTTATTTGTCCCACTGTCGGCTCCACATTTCGGGGGACACCGATGTCAATTATCACCAGTGGGAACTCAGGGTGGGTCCGCATTGCCTTTTCTACACAGCGGAAATCCAGTATCCAGTGGGGCGCTCCGGTGCAGGTGACGGCAATGTGGGAGGTGCTTAATTCATCTATCAGGTTGTTCAGGGTGACTGTGATGCCACCCAGCGCTGCTGCCAGGGCTGAAGCCGTTTCCTGAGACCGATTGGTAACGACTATCTGGGAGATTCCCCTCTCCTTAGCCGCTTTAGCCACCAGTCTTCCCGCCTCGCCAGCACCAATGACTAGCATCTTGCAGCTTTTGAGGTCGCTGACAATCTTGGCAGCTAAATCTATCGCCACTGAGCTGACCGAAAGCGCATTTCTGCTGATTCCTGTCTCTTCTCGAACCCGTCTGCCGGTTCGAATCGCACTTTGGAACATATGGCGTAGTGGTAGATTCACCATCCTCGCCTTTTCCGCCATCTCAAATGCATGTTTCACCTGGCCCAGAATCTCAAATTCGCCGATAATCATTGAGTCAAGCCCCCCGGCGACGCGGAACAGGTGTTCGACTGCAGCCTCGTCTTTACGAGCATAAATATGTTGGCACCAGTCGCTATCAGGCATATTAAGGTGAGCCTTCAAGAAATTGATGCTTGCCGCCTCAGCACGGAGACTATCGCTATCTGTGGTATAAACTTCAGTGCGATTACATGTGGACAGGATTATGCCACAAGAAATACAGTGGCGAAGCAAGGAGAGAGAGCTATGAAGCTGCTCAGCGGTGATAGCTACCTTCTCACGGACAGTAATCGGTGCCGTACTGTGATTTATTCCTACTAAGCTAACATGCATATAAGCTAGCCTACCTTAATATTTACTTTTGCTGCCTCTTCAGATTGTTGAGCAGGATGACCTTGGCTTTTTCATTATCGCCTCTCCTCACTAAGTCATTCAGCAAATCCAGGTCTAAGGCTTCCTGCCAGGCGTCACTATTAACCTTAATGCCTTGTCTTTTTACTTCGGTGCGTACTTCATCAATAAGTAGCGCCAGAGAAGCGTACTCGTCGCCGAAGTCCTTTTCCAATCTGGTTCGGATTTTCCGGGCCAAAGCTGGGCTCCGACCCCCAGTAGAGATGGCTATGGTAATATCTCCCCGGCGTAGGTACGAAGGAAGAATGAAATTGGAATTTTCTGCATCATCCACCACGTTAACCAGAACCGCATTCCTTTGGGCTTCCTTCACTACCTTTAAATTAGTCTCGCTGTCATTAGTTGCCGCTATAACAATAAACGCACCTTTTAAGTCCCCTGCTTGGTATTCCCGGTGGAGGACCAGTATTTCTCCGCTCCCGGCTAGCTGACTGAGCTTGGAGCACAGGTCAGGACTGATTACTTCAATATTAGCCCTATGCTCAAGAAGTGCCCTAACCTTGCGCAGAGCAACCTGTCCGCCGCCGACCACCACACATCTCTTGCCACTGAGGTTTAGGAAAACTGGATAGTAGGGACGTAGCTGGTCATGTTTTTTCATACCAGATATCTGATCCTCGTCTTTTTGAATTCCCTAGTGCTGAATAGCAATACGTAATCGGTAAGGCCAGTTTCGCGAGACACTCTGTCCGCTATGTCCTGGCAGGCCTCTTTAGTGCGACCGTGAATCATAGCGAAGAGGTTATATCGCCAGAGTGGGTTAGTCTTTCTTTCGTAGCAATGGCTTACCTCCCGTAGCGAAGCCAGCTTTTGACCGGCAACATCCACTGCATCGGGTGGCGCTACCCAGCAGGTCATAGCGTTGGCCTTGGAACCAGCCTGCTTATGGTTGATGGCAGCGCCAAAACGCCGCATGATACCGCGTTGCAAAAGAGATTGGCATTGAGCTAAAAAGTCTTCTACATCCATACCTAACCGTGTTGACATGGTAGTAAAGGGTGTGGGAATTAGAGGCAGGTCCTGCTGTAGCTCATTAATGATTAATCTGTCTATCTGGAGAAGCTCAACCCTTTGTGGAAGAATGCCATCGAGTTGTGTCACAGTGTCTGCTGCCGACTGACCATCCTTATCCATAGCAAAATAGACACCTATCTTGAACAACTTTATCGCCGGTAGGGTAAAGACGGCTTCAGCATCAATAGGACTGGTTAGCTGTTGCAACTCAGTCTCTATGTCAGCGGTGGGGGGAATGGCTAAGGTGAACCAGAGATTGAAGTGGTGGTCTCGCTCGTAGCTATGGCTGACTCCCGGGTGTTCAACAATGAGTTGTGCTGCTTTGTCTAATTGGCTCTTGGCTACCCTTATTGCCACCAGCGTGGTCTGGTAGCCAAGACTTCTGGCATCTAATACCGGGCTTATCTGACGAAGAATTCCCCTTGCCTTTAATTGCTCAATGCGGTGAATTACCTCGTCTCCGTCAATACCCAGGCGCAGTCCCAGGTCGGCGTACGGTTCCTTGGTTAACGGGAATGTCACCTGTACCAAGTTAAGAAGTCTTCGGTCAATGCTGTCGAAGTTCATATTAGGCATCTACTAAATCCTTTTGCCTCTTCACCGGTTCATAGATACAATAGGGCTCAGCCTCAAGATAATCCCCGGTGGCCTCATAGGCTCGAGCCCGGCAGCCACCACATATCCTTTTATATTCACAAACACCGCATTTTCCTTTGAGATTAGACAGGTTTCGTAGCCTGCAAAACAAAGGTGAACTAGCCCAGATTTGGCTAAAGCTTGCCTTTCTGACGTCTCCAGCTTCCACATCAAGGTATCCACATCCTTTCACTTTTCCCTGATGAGAGACAAAGCAAAAGCCAACGCCAGCCAGACAACCGCGGGTGATGGAATTCATCGCGTGGTGACCGGTGGCGGATTCTAGTTTCTTGGTGACCGGTATTCCTTGACCTTGTTTTTGCCTTTGCTTAACCACTCGTAGATAATGTGGGGCATCTGTGGGCTTAAAGAATATCCTGTCCCCCAACTCCAGTTGCTTATCATATATCCAGTTCAGAGTTTTTTCATATTGCTCCGGTGAGAGTTCCACCGATTTCAGTCCTTTGCCCCGGCCGGTAGGCACCAGCATAAATGGATGGAAGGCAACGGCTCCTACTTTGAGTGCCAGGGAGAGGAGTTCATCTAGATAGGTGACATTTAACTTGGTAATAGTGCTGTTAATCTGGACCTCGATGCCTGCTTGACGGACATTAGCTATGCCGACCAAGGCGGCTTCAAAGGCGCCCACTTGACCACGAAAATCATCCTGAAGCTTAGCTACCGGGAAGTCCAAGCTTATCCCAAGGCGTGATATCGGGATAGCCTTCAATTTAGTTGCCATTTCCTCAGTAATGAGCGTGCCATTGCTGCCCATGACCACCCTTAGCCCCCTAGTTACGGCATATTTGGCGATTTGAAAGACATCCTGGCGGGCAAGTGGCTCGCCACCTGTCAGGATAATAATTGGCTTGCCCACCTCCAGTATCTCATCAATGAGATGAAAACACTCCTCGGTTGACAGTTCGCCACTATAGGAGCCAGGGGCTGCCGAGCCTCGACAATGGGCACAAAACAGGTTACAACTTCGGGTTATTTCCCAGGCTACTAGCTGCAACCTGGGCCTAAGGGCATCTTTTTGCTCTGTACTGCTTTCAATTTCTGCTGTCATCAGACTATTCCAATT
>SDBV01002656.1_pt1 | contig 26677 bp, 20 predicted proteins | sample 2277081 | NCBI WGS metagenome assembly SDBV01 (sample SAMN10402039, study PRJNA504765) | marine sediment metagenome | isolation source: marine sediment core GS10_PC15, 223 cmbsf | place: Arctic Ocean: Southern Knipovich Ridge | collected 2010 | reverse complement strand
CGGGGGTGCGCTCGACCTGGGCTTCGAAGAGCTCCTGGACGCACGCCTCCTCGGGGTAGGGAGCCTCGGTGTCGTTCCACTCCACGAGCAGCTTGTGGCGCTCGTCCTCGCCGAGCAGCGGCAGGGTTGCGATCGGCTGGTCGCAGTCGGCCACTATGGCGTCGAGCAGCTGCTCGAAGTGGCCGGCCATGCTGGCGATCGTCGAGGCGTCGAAGAGGTCGGTGTTGTACCGCAAGGACGCTGAGAGCTCACCGTCCTGCTCCGCCATCATCAGCGTCAGGTCGAACTGGGCCGGCCCGTGGTCAAGAGCAACGGATTCGCAGGGGAGCCCGCCAAGGTTCATTCGAACACCGGCTTCGCCCAGTGCAAACGGGGCCACCCCGCTGCCGGTAGGCGAGGGTGCCTTTTGCAAGACGAACATGGCCTGGAAGAGAGGAGACCGAGTGAGGTCTCTAACGGGCTGCAGTCCCTCTACCAGGAGAGGAAAGGGATAGTCCTGGTGATCCAAAGCGCCAAGAACAGTCCGCCGCACCTGGCGCAGAAGCGTCTCGAACGTCGGATTTCCGGACAAGTTGCCGCGCAAGACGACCGGGTTGACGAAATAGCCCACCAGCTTCGCCCATTCGCTTCGGCTTCTGCCGGTCGTCGGCGAGCCCACCAGAATGTCCTCTTGGCCCGTGTGGCGGTGAAGCAGCACCTGGAAGGCAGCAAGCAAGGTCATGTAGAGGGTGGCCCCGCGCGCCTTCCCGACTGCCTTGAGCTGATCGGTGAGGCGTTCACCTAGCCGGAAGGCATGCGATGCCCCGCGATAGGTTTGGACTGGTGGCCGGGGCCGGTCCGTGGGTAGATTCAGAGTCGGTAGCTCTCCCGCGAGCTGTCCGCGCCAGTAACGTTCAAGCCGCTCACCCTCCGGGCCCGAAAGCATCTCCTCCTGCCAGCGAACGTAATCGGCGTACTGCAGTTGAATGGGAGCAAGGGTGGTCCCTGCGCCCGCCTTCTCAGTCTCATAGAGCACGCCTAGCTCCTCCACAAGCACCGCCAGCGACCAGAGGTCGATCACGATGTGGTGCACCGCCACTAGTAAGACGTGCTCCCGCGCCGAGCGAGCGAAGATCTTCACCCGCAGCAGAGGGCCGCTCTCGAGGTCGAAGGGGCGATGAACGTCGGCACGAAGACGCTCGTTTAGCGTGGTGGGGCTCCAGGCTCCGGCATCCTCCTCCTCAAAACAGATCTCCGCGTGCTGATCCACACGCTGAAGGGGCTCGCCGTGGACGGAGTCAAAAGTGGTACGCAAGGAGGGATGTCTGTCCGTCAGGCTCTGAAGGGCTCGCCGTAAGGCAGGCAGGTCCAGGTCTCCCCGAATCCGCAGGGCGTGCGCTATGTGGTACCCGGTGCTTTCCGGCGCAAGTTGGTGAAGGAACCACAGAGCTTGCTGGCCGCGCGAAAGGGGGTGCCCCTCCACCCCTTCCAGCTGCCTGTAGGTCGCACGGGCGGGGGATGACACCGGCGCGGGTGCAGCCTGACCCGCCACGGCGGCGGCAACGTCCGCGATCGAGAGGTCTCCGAGAAAGCTCGTCGGTGCTAGGCCGACGCCCAAGCTCGTCTCGACAGAGTACGTGAGCGCGGCGGCCGTAATCGAATCCACCCCGTAGAGCGAGATCGGCTTGCCGACGTCGAGTCTTGTTGGGTCCAGCTCGAGCTCTGCCGCAATCAGCGAGACCAGCCAGGCCTCAATCGCCTCCGCACTCCGAACAGGCAGAGGCGAGGGCGGCGAACTTGCCTCGCCCTGCGCAGTTAGACGACTGCCGGCCACTCCGCCACCACGTCCAGGGTCCGAGCGAGGAAGTCTGCCTTGCAGGCATGGCGTTGAATCTTGCCGCTAGACGTCTTGGGGATGCTCCCGTGCTCGATGAGCACCACCGCGTGCACCGGCAGCTCATGCACCCGGGGCACTGCCTGGCGGATGGCCCGGATCGCCTCATCCGTGTCCAGGGACTGGCGGGTGTCAACCTCTTGGGTCACCACCAGTTGCTCTTCACCTCCGAGGTCGACCGAAAAGGCCGCTCCACAACCTGGCCGCAGCGCCCGGTGGCTTTGCTCCACCGTCGGCTCTATGTCCTCGGGGTAATGGTTGTCGCCCGCGAGGATCATCAGGTCCTTCAGCCGACCTGTTACGAACAGCTCTCCATCGTCGAGAAACCCAAGGTCACCGGTGCGCATGAAGGGCCCCTCGCCCGTGTCGGCCAAGTGTGCACCGAAGGTTTCCTTCGTTTCCTCGGGGCGTGCCCAGTAGCCATGGGCCACGCTCGGGTTCTCCAACACCCAGATCTCGCCCACCTGGCCGGGCACGCATCTGGTGAGGGTCTCGGGGTCCACAATTGCGACTGCCTGAAGCACTTGGCCACAGCCCACCAGCGTCCTGACACCCATATCTTCGGCCCCGGCTTCAACTACGTGGCCCCGCTCGAGAGCATTTCTTCGCGCGCTCTTGAAGCGCAACGGCGAGCCCTCGGGCCCATTCGAGACCATCAGGGTTGCCTCCGACAAGCCGTAGGCGGGAGAGAACGCTTCGGGGCGGAAGCCACAAGGCTCAAAGACCTCTGCGAACCGGTCCAAGGTTTCGCGACGGACAGGCTCGGCGGCGCACCCTGCCACTCTCAGGGTGGTGAGGTCAAGAGTCGCGCGCTCCTCCGCTGTGATCTTACGCAGGCATAGGTCGTACGCGAAGTTCGGTGCAGCAGTGACGGTGCCCCTGTAGCGAGAGATAGCCTGCAGCCAGCGGAGGGGCCGCTGCAAAAAGGCGATCGGCGACATCATGATCAACGTGGCGTCTATATAAGGAGTGGCGAGGATGCAGCCGATCAGGCCCATGTCGTGGTACGGCGGCAGCCATGACACGCCGACGTTTGCAGTCGTGCCGCCGATACTTTCATGGAGCACGCTCAGGTTGCTCAAGAGGTTGCCGTGTGTCAGCATGACCCCCTTCGGGACGCTCGTGGAGCCCGACGTGTACTGGAGAAAGGCCAGGCTCTCGGCCGCCACCGCAGGTGGTTGCCATTTGTCTTCCGCGCCGTTCTCAACCTCGTCGGTTGCAAGCCAGCGCAGAGCCTTGAGGCCCTGCGCATCGGCGAAGGCCAGGTCCTTCATCGACAGCACCGATGTGGTGGTGAGTGCCACCGACGGTTGCGCGTCGGCCACGATCGCCTCCAGTCGCGGCAGCGTGCGAGCGAGCCGCGTGGGATCAGGCGGATAGGCGGGTACCGCCACCACGTCTGCGTACAGGCAGCCGAAAAAGGCGGCGATGTAGTCGAGGCCGGGCGGAAATAGCAGCAGGGCCCGCCCGCCACTTATCCCTAGGCGCTGAAGCAGGGCGCCAATCGCTCGGGCCTTGCGGTCCAGCTCAGCGTCGGTGAGGTGGACCTCCTCAGCCTCCCCATCGGAGAGAAAGGTGTACCTGCGCCGCTCGGGCTGTTCGAGGGCTCTATGGCGAAGAAGTTCCACAAGCGTTGAGAACGGGAGCGCTCTTGAAGAAACAGCGGCAATTTCCTCATGCGCGTTCGCCGACCCCCACCCGATGCCCGGGCTCGGTTCGATCACGTTGGCTCTCTCTTTGGTCGCCACCCTACGTCAGCCTCCCTGCCCAGAACTTCCCACTACGTATCGGCTCCGCGGATCGACTCTTTAGGCGGGCGCCCGGCGACGGCCGCCCGCACCAAGGGACTTACCACCGACGAGTACGGGGTCGCATGAGATGCGCAAGTAACCAGCGCGGCGCCCCGGCCGGGGCCGGACGGGCGCATCGAACGTTCGGCCAGATCGGGCCGACTTGCGCCGCCGGGCCGGGTTAACGCGCGATCTTAGTGGTGGGCCGACCGCGGCCGGCCCGTGCGGTGCCTGCATGAAACGACTCGTACCACATTCCTTTGGAATTCCGACACCGGGCGACCGGGTCGATGAAGGACCGGTAGAAGATCGAGCCCTGATGGCGCGCGTCGGCGGGCTGCTGTTCCTGGCCGGCGGGACCCTGGGCCTGCTGTGGCTCGTACTTCCCCACGCGCCCGGCGCGAACGAGTCGGGCGGGCTGCTCACCATCGTCGTTTCGTTTGTGGGCGGCACCCTGCTGTTCATGTTCGGCCACCACCTGCCGAGATGGTCGCTTCCGGGCGTCGCGACCATGGGCACGCTGGCCATCACCGCGAGCGTGTTCTTGAGCGGCGATCGCCAGAGCGCCTACATCATGATGTACCTGTGGCTGGTCGTGTACGTGTTCTACTTCTTCACCCGGCGGGAGGCACTGATCCAACTCGCCCTGGTCCTCAGTTGCTACACGTACACGGCGATCACGTGGCAATCGCCCAACGGTGCGATTTCGCGTTGGCTCCTCGTCGTGGGAACGCTGCTGGTGGTCGCGCTGCTGGTCGCGGGCCTCAAGGCCAGTCTGGGTCGCCTGATCGAGCGGCTCGCGGACGCGGCGCGCACCGACCCGCTCACTCGCCTGCTCAACCGGCGCGGATTCGAGGAGGTGTTCGACGTCGAGCTGGAACGGGCCAGCCGGGCCGGTCGCTCGTTGAGCCTGGTCGTCGGCGACCTCGATCACTTCAAGGAGGTCAACGACCGTCTCGGGCACCATGTCGGCGATGGCGCGCTCAAGCGGGTCAGCGCCCTGCTCGACGAAGAGAACCGGCTCGGCGACTTCTCTGCCCGGATCGGCGGCGAGGAGTTCGCTCTGCTGGTCACGGACGCCGACTGCAACGGCGCGCGCGTCGTGGCCGAGCGCGCCCGAACGAGGCTGCGCGACGAGTTCGTCGACCAGCCCGTCCCGATCACGATCAGCTTTGGCATCGCCAGCTTCCCGATGCACGGACGGACCACCGACGAGCTGTTGCGCTTCTGCGACCAGGCGCTGTACGCCGCCAAACAGCGGGGCCGCGACTGCTCGGTCGTGTACTCGTCCGCGTGCCTGCGGGCGCTGACGACCGACGCGGGCGACAGCGGGCACAGCGACGAGCCCGCAACCACCCTGCTGGCCCTCGCCGAAGACGTCGACATCCGCCACGCGGGCATGCCCGGGCACTCGCAGGAGGTGGGGCGGCTGGCGAAGCTGACGGCCGAAGAGCTGGGCCTGCCCCCCCGCGCTGTCGAGCGGCTGCACACAGCGGGACTGCTGCACGACGTCGGCAAGGTCGGGGTGGCCGCCTCGATCCTGTGCAAGCCCGGGCCGCTCGACGAGAGCGAGTGGGACGAGATGAGAAGGCACCCGGAGATCGGCGCTCGCATCCTCTCCAGCGCGGGTCTGCGTGATGCGAGCCAGTGGGTGCTGGCTCACCACGAGCGCCCGGACGGACGCGGCTACCCGCGTGGCCTGCGCGGGGACGAGGTGACGCTAGAGGCCAGGATCCTCTCTGTCGCCGACGCCTACGAGGCGATGGTCAGCGACCGGGTCTACCGCAAGGCCCTGGGGGCCGAGGAGGCCCAGCGCGAGCTGGCCCGCTGCACCGGCACCCAGTTCGACGAGCAAGTCGTGGCGGCGTTCCTGCGGGTCGCGCGCCGCCAGCCCGGCGGCACGCGGGCATATGCCGCCGCCTAGTGGCTCCCTCAAGTAGCGGTGTGAAAGTGGCCGAACATTCGCTACCGTCTTTTGCCGGCGGCCAGGCCGGTCTTCTTGCGGCCTGTCCCGGCGTCCTACTTAATGTGCTACTATGTAGCACATGAATCGCATCGGCGTCCGAGAGTTGCGACAAAACGCGAGCCGTTGGCTGGCACGAGTTGCCGCCGGCGAACCGCTGGAGGTGACCAACCGAGGTCGACCGGTAGCGCGCCTGATCCCGATACCGACTAGCGATGGATTGTTGGCACTCGTCGAGTCGGGGCGCGCCAGGCCCGGAAAGGGTCACCTCAGCCAACTCGGTCCGCCGCTTCCCCTTCGTGCTGGTGCGCAACCACCTAGCGTGACGCTCGAGCGCCTGCGTGCCGAAGAGCGCTGAGAGCTGGTACATCGACGCTTCAGCGCTCGTCAAGACTGTAGTGGCCGAGGCCGAATCCGGGGCTCTTATCTCATGGTTGAAGGGCAGGCAAAGCCTGGTCTCATGTGACTTGGTGCGCGTGGAGACCGTAAGGGCGGTTCGGCTGTCCGATCCTGCTGCGTTGCCCAGGGCGCGCTCGGCACTGGCCACTCTGACGCTGATCCGACTTGACAACCCGATCTACGAGACGGCTGCCGACCTGGAGCCCGCTCTCGTTCGCTCGCTTGATGCCTTGCATATGGCTGCCGCTCTGAGCGTAGGCGACGATCTTGGTGGAATCGTGAGCTATGACCGGCGAATGATTGAGGCTGCGGGCCAAATCGGGCTACGCGTCGAGACGCCGACGCGCTAGCTAACGAATCAGCAGTACCCGCCAGTTGACGGCCGCGGCCACATAGGTCGTCTCGCTGTACTTCTCCCTTAGCGGGAGGGGGGAGGCCCGGGTGTCGAACATCCGGCCAGCATTCGACGAGCGGCCTTTCGCATGCACCACCTCAGCTTCGCTTAATACGTCTTTCAAACCCGGCCAGCCTCAAGATTCCCTGCTCGCCAGTCGATCCAAATACCAAGAACCGGGGATCTAAATACCACGAACCGAGGTCCGAGCAAGTTGAGAACGGACCTCTCAACGGCCCCCCGCACCGGGGCTGAGGGGAAATCACAGTGACACGGAAAGTCAATCGGACAGGCAATTTGAAGAAAGTCTTGAGGGCCGTCCTCGTACTCGGGCCCCTCGGCGGTCTCGCCGGTCTGGGCGTGTACTCGGCGTTCACGGCAACGACCGACAACTCGAACAACACGATCACGTCGGGGACCGTCGTGATCGGTCAGCACTCCGGGTCGACGACCCTGTACAGCGTTACCAACCAGGCGGGTGGCGACGCGACGAGCGCTTGCCTGCGAGCTACCTACACGGGCTCGATCACGGCCAGCGCGGTGAAGCTGTACGTGTCAAGCGGCATCACGAACGGCACGATCTTCAACCTGAAGGTCGACCGCCATGCGCACGACGGTAACGGAACGGACATCACCTCACCAGCGGCAAACATGAACTGCACCGGCTTTGTCGCCGACACGGGCGCAGCCGGAGTCGTGTATGCCGACGCGGCGTTGGGATCGTTCCCCACGACCTACGGGGCTGGGATAGACGGTAAGGACTCCGCAGCGACCTGGGCGAACACCAACTACGTGGACTACAAGTTCACGATCACCCAGAACGACGATGCGACGCCGAACGCGCACACCTCGGCTACCTCGAGCGGCACGCACACGTTCACCTGGGAGGCTCGGAGCTAGCCAGGTTGCGTAGTCACGACAGAGCAAGACCTCGGGAGGGCGGCACGGTGCAAGTAGCGGGTGCCGCTCGACCGGTTCTTAGGGGGCGTGGCCACGCGGCGAAGCGAAGGGGCAAATGATGAAACCTGAGTTGGCCAAAAAGCGGAAGGTCCTCCTGTCGGCACTCGTGCTTGCGGCGGCCGGGGCGGTGACGAGCTTCGGCGTTTACTCGGCCTTCACGGCCACCACGGCCAACTCCGGCAACACGTTCGCCTCAGGCACGGTCAAGGTCGACGACAACGACTCGGGCTCGGTCATGTACTCAACGTCTGACCTGAAGCCCAACGACACGGTGGAGAGGTGCATCACGGTCACCTCCACGGGGTCGCTCGATGCCACCGTCAAGATTTACGGAAGCAGCGTCGCCAGCACGCTTGGCAACGACATCAACCTGAAGGTGCGCCCCGGCTCGGGCACAGTGGCGTTCGGGGCGGGCTGCAGCGGCTTCACGCCCGACGGCGTGGACCTCTACGACGGCACGCTCTCCTCGTTTCCGGTGACCTACGCGCTTGGAGTCACCGACCTCGGCCCTGGCTCGAACATCAAGTGGGTCAACAACGACTCGGTCGTCTACCGCTTCACCCTGACCCTCAGTGGCTCCACGCCGGACTCCAGCCAGGGCGAGGCGACCGGCGCGCACACGTTCACTTGGGAGGCTCGCAACCAGTGACGCTGGCCGCACCACCACCTCGTTTGCTGCGGGTCGCGGCCTTCGTGGCGGGCCTGGCGATCGTCGCAGCCGCGGTTGCCTCCTGGCGGGTCCCCGCCGGCACGGTCGTGCCAGGTATCGACCTGAAAGTCAGCGCCACGCCGACGGGCGAGCTGGAGATGCCGCGCTCGGGCACGTTCATCGAGGCGCACGACCTCAAGCCGGGGACCACGCACGCGCGCGCGGCGGGCAAGCTCGCGATCCGCAACCAGACCGGCACGGACCTGTCGGTGCGAGTCAAGGCCGCTGCGTCGTCGGCGGACCTCGACGAGCTTCTGCAGATGAAGATCACCGCCGGCGATCGCGTCGTGGCGGAGGGGTCGCTCGAAAGCCTGAGCGGCTGGTCCAAGCGGGCGTTGAGACTCCCCGAGGGCACGCAGCGGACCCTGACCGTCGAGGCGGGGCTGCCGGATTCGGCCGGCCGCGGCTACCAGGGCCGCATCGCCGACGTGAGCCTCGTGTTCGACTCCAAGCCGGCGGGGCAGTGACGTGACCCGGGCGCGAAAGATCCTGCTCTCGGCGCTCGTCGTCGGCCTGGCAGGGCTGATAGTCGCAGTGGGCAGCTACTCGCTGTTCTCAGAGACGACCGCCAACGCCTCCAACGAGTTCGTGTCGAACATCACGCTCGGCGACAGCGATGCCGGCGAACCGCTGTTCACGCTCGACTCGGCCGACCTCGATCAGCCGCGCTGCATCCGTGTCACCTATCAAGGGCCGATCGAGGCGACCGTGCGACTGTACGGGTCCGTCTCCGGCGTCGGCACGCCGTACCTGAGACTGACGGTCACCAGGGGCGCCATGGCGTCCGGCTCGTTCCCGTCGTGCGCGGGCTTCAAAAGCGACTCCACCGACTACGTTGGCAGCGGGGCCGGCGTGATCTACTCCGCGGCCTTGTCGGACTACCCAAGCTCGTACGAGGACGGCGTCACCGACCCGCGCGACGGCTCGCCCGCAAGCTGGACCGACGGGCAGACCCACACCTACCGCTTCTCGATAGCTCGCACCGACGCGGACTCGGCCCCGGCGGGCGAAGCTTCAGCAACTTTCTCTTGGGCGGCGAAGAGCAAATGAGGCGGGTCCTGCGGATGTGCAGATGGTGCGCGATCCTGGCGCTGTGGGTCGCGCTCGGGTCGGCCGCGGGCCTGCTGGCGGCGGTCACCGCGCCGGCGCTGTTCGGCCTGAAATCGTTCACCGTGCTGTCGGGAAGCATGGAGCCCACGCTCAAAACCGGAGACGTCGTCGTGGACGAGACGATCGCGCCAGGGCAGATGAAGGTCGGCGATGTCGTCACCTTCAGGGAGCCGGACAGCACGCGCCTCGTCACGCACAGGGTCCGGGAGATATCCGCAACCGGCGCCATCTATCACGTGACGACCAAGGGCGACGCCAACCACACGACCGAGAAGTGGAACATCGAGGCGGCCGGAAAGGTCGGCCGCACCCGCTACCACGTGCCCAAGATGGGCTACGTGATGGCGTGGATCCACGGCCCGCTCGGCAGGGTGGGGCTGCTGATCGTGCCGGCCTTGCTGCTTGGGGCGTTCGAGCTTGCGCGCATCTGGCGGCGACCGCAGCGGGAGGTCTCCAGTGGCGTCGAGGCCTAAGAGCAGGCTACGGAGGGCACTTGCGCAGCGACCCGGGCTCAGGCTGCCGCGGAGGTTCCGCATCGCTGCGGCGCTGATCGCAGTCGCCTTGGTGGGCCTCGCGGGAAGCTACGCGAGCTTCACCGCGACCACCGCCAGCTCGGGCAACACGCTCACGGGCGCCGACGACTGGAAGGCCCCGACGGTCGACCGCAGCGTGATCGCGGCGGCCCTCGTCGCCAACCCCGGCTTCATCACCGAGGGGGGCATCTACTGGGTGTACGCTAACGTCACCGACACCGGGAACCCGGCCAGCGGCACCTCCACGGTCACGGCCGACGTGGACAACATCACCAGCGGTACGACCGCCCACCCCCTGGTGGCAGGCTCCTACGTGGTGGGCGGGCAGAGCTACAACTACAGGACCGTCAGCCCCTCCGTGACTGCCGACAGCCCTCTTACCGAGGGTGCAAGTTTGAGCTACACGATCACCACCACCGACAACGACTCCAACACCGGGAGCCCGGTCAGCGGCACCTCCGTGACCGTCGACAACACCGCGCCGACGATAGGCACCAACGTCATCGACAAGAGCCAGCTCTACTTCGCGGGCTACGTCGGGCAGGGTCTCGGCTACCGCGTCTACGCCAATGTCACCGACGGCGGCAGCCCCGCGGCCGGCGTCGAGACCGTCACCGCGAACGTGGATAACATCACCAGCGGTCAGACGGCGGTGGCGATGACCGCCGGCTCCTACTCGGCCGAGGGCGTCAGCTACGGCTACCGCAGCGCACTGCTGACCGCGGACAACCCCCTCTCGGCTGCGGACTACGACTACGGCATCACCGCGAGCGACAGCGCCAACGTGTCCACGACGGACTCGACCGCCGGCTCCGTCACCGTCAACAACGGGCCCCTGACGACCACTGACATCCAGACCGTCAACAAGAGCGGCGGCACCCTTGGCAAAGCGGAGGAAGGCGACAAGATCATCTTCTCCCACAGCTGGGTGCTTGACCCGGAGTCGCTGCTGGCCGGTTGGCGCAACGGCTCGACCGATGTTGTCGTGCGCATCAACGACGGCGGTGGGGCGAGCGACAAGGTGTACATCTACGATTCGACCAACACCACTCAGGTCACGCTGGGCTACGTGGACCTCGCAAGGACGGACTACGTCACCGCGAACAGGACCTTCGGCGCCAGCGGCACCGCTTCGACCATGGTGGACCAGTTCTTCGGTTTACAGCGCGCGGTCACGCTCGGCACCGCCAGCGGTAGCACGACCACGGCGGCGGCGGCCAGCGTGATGGTCACCTTCCCCTCGACCTCGGCCTACGACATCGCCGGCAACGCCATGGCCAACGGCGCCGTGGTGGAATCGGGCACCAACGACAAGGACTTCTAGCGGCCGCTTGTCCCCGGCTTCAAGGGACTACACCTAGCCCGCCTGCGCGGCGTTGAAGAGCTGCTGCGCCTCCGTCTCCAGATGCGGGCCGAACAGCACCTTACGCAGGCTCAGGTATCGGTAGCTCGTTACCGACGCGATCGTTCCCGAAGCCGTCACCCAACCACCGCCGCTCGAGCCGCCCGTCATGTCGCACGGCACACCGATGGTCGGCGGCAGTGCAGAGTTGTCGTCGAGCGACCAAGCCGTGTCGCAGACCCGTAGGCGCTGACCGCTGAAGCGCTTGGCGGCCGGGTAGCCGTAGACCTTGTAGCTTTGGTCTCGGGTCGAGTTGAAGACCAGCGAGCGTTCCTGTACGGCCGCGCTGAGCGTCTGGCCGGACTCGTTTGTGTCTACGATCGCTGCGCCGACGTCCACGCCGAATTCGCCGCTCCCCTGCCAGCCCGACGTCGTCATCAGCGCCGTTCCGGAGAACCTTCCATAGGGTGCCTGGCCGTCGCGGTAGGCCGGCACGAACAGGAAGTTCTGGTAGAAGGCTCCGGGCCCCTCGTTCACGCAGTGCCCGGCAGTCCAGACAACGCTCCCGTTCGTGCTCGAGATAGCTGAGCCGGAACAGACGAAGTCAGTTCCTCGGTTGTCGGTGAAGAAGACCTTGCCGTAGGCGCTCGGGTATGGGGTCGGCACCTCCTTGCTTTTGCTGCCATCGGATTTCTTGCCACCCCCGTTGCCACCGCCCTTGCCGCTACCTTTGCCCTTCTGCGGAGAAGGCGCCGCATCCTGCCGTGTAGGCACGGCGTCGCGCATGCGGTCCGCAGACCAGTAGCGCAATACCTGAGCTTGGGAGCGCTGATCCTTACCCAGCACTGGAGAGGCCTCGGCGCCGGCAGACACAACAAGCCCTGCTAGGACCAAGACGACAAGAGCAAACGAGGTGCGGATCACGTGACGGACTCCTTTTTGGCCAACGGACGATGTCAATCCTACAGAACATATCGCCCCGCCGCACCATTTATGTCGACATAGCCCAACTGGGCTACGGCTGGGCCACGATCACGACCAATGTCGCGATCGCGAGCACCACGGCCGCGCTCGTCAGTACTACCACCCAGCTCATGTTGACCGGTGCGTAGGAACCCGTACGCAACGCGACCTCGACGGCTCGTTGACGCAGGCCGGCGCCGACGAACACCGCGATCGACAGCAACGCGTAGCCGACTCCCAGCAGGATGTAGGGGGTCTTCGACCCATCTATCAGTTGGGGAACCACCGCGCCGACGGCGACCGCTGCCGCGGAAGCCGCGATCCCCGACCGCCACCAGGCAAGCCACGTCCGCTCCGCGGCCAGCAGGGTGCGGCGTGACGGGTCGTTGTCCTGCTCGGGCATCGGCCGAAGACTATTGGGATTGATAGCTTGCCTGCAATCGATGGCCGACCGAGCGGACGCGTCCGAATTCACCAAAGCCGCAAACGCGAAGCTGCTCGCTGAGCTGCCGTTCGAGGATCGCCAGGATTTCGAGGACGCCGAGCGCGGTCTGATCGCGCCGCTCGCCAACGGCGGTTTGGTCGACGGTCCCCTCCAAGGCATCCCGGCCTGGGACCCGTCGCGGTTCGACTTCATCGAACCGGGCTCCAAGGCACCCGAGACCGTCAACCCCAGCCTTTGGCGGCAGTCGCAGTTGGTGCTCAAAGGCGGACTGTTCAAGGTCACCGATCGGCTCTACCAGGTCCGCAACGCCGACCTCTCGAACTTGACGATCGTCGAAGGGGATACCGGGCTGATCGTGATCGACCCCTTGATCACGGTTGAGGCCGCCGGTGCGGCGCTCGACCTCTACCACCAACACAGACCGCGCAAGCCGGTGGTCGCGGTCGTGCATTCCCACAGCCACGTCGACCACTACGGCGGCGTCAAGGGCGTCGTATCGGAGCAGGACGTCACCGACGGCAAGGTCAAGATCGTTGCACCGGCTGGATTCCTCGAGGCGGCAGTCTCCGAAAACGTGCTCGCCGGCAACGTGATGAGCCGCCGTGCTCCATATATGTTCGGCAACCTGTTGCCCGCGGATGCCAAGGGCCAGGTTGGAGCCGGCCTCGGGCTGACGACCTCGATCGGCACGATCACGCTGATTCCACCGACCGACGAGGTCACCGAAACCGGGCAGAGGATGACGATCGACGGCCTCACGTTCGAATTCCTGCTCGCGCCCGACACCGAGGCTCCGGCGGAGATGCACTGGTACATCGAGGAGTTGAAGGCACTGACCGCAGCCGAGAACTGCTGCCACACGCTGCACAACACCTACACGCTGCGAGGCGCGCCGGTCCGCGATCCACTGGCCTGGTCGCAATACCTCAACGACACGATCGATCGTTGGGGCGAGCGAACGGAGGTGATGTACGGGATGCATCACTGGCCGGTGTGGGGCAGGGAACGCGTGCTCGAGATGTTGCGCAAGGGCCGGGATGTCTACCGCTACATCAACGATCAAACTCTTCGGCTCGCCAACCACGGTCACACGCCTGTCGAGATCGCGGAGATGGTCGAGATGCCCGATCAGCTTGCCCGGCACTGGGCGACCCGTGGCTACTACGGAACGATCAATCACAACGTGCGCGCGACCTACGTGAAGTACCTGGGCTGGTACGACGGCAATCCGGCCAACCTGCACACGCTGCCCCCCGAAGATGCGGCCAGACGCTACGTCGAGTTCATGGGCGGCGCCGATGCGGTGCTCGAGAAGGCGCGCGAGTACTTCGAACGAGGCGAGTACCGCTGGGTCGCCGAGGTCGTCAACCACGTTGTGTTCGCCGAGCCTCGCAACTGGCCGGCCAGAGAGCTGCAGGCCGATGCACTCGAGCAGATGGGCTACCAATCCGAGTCGGGACCGTGGCGCAACGCCTACCTGACCGGCGCGCACGAGCTGCGCTTCGGCCCGCTGAACATTCCGATCCCCGGTACGGCAACGGCCGACACGGTGAGAGCGATGAGCCTCACGCTGCTGTTCAACTACCTCGCGGTGCGATTGAACGGCCCGCGAGCTGCGGGCAACGAGCTGACGATCAACTTCGAGTTCACCGACACCAAGGAAAAGGCCGTGCTCGAACTGGCCAACGGGTCGCTCAACCACACGATCGGTTGTGAGCACGCCGGCGCCGACGCGACTGTCAGGCTGGCCAGACCGGCGCTCGACCGCGTGATCTTGGGGGAGACGACGCTGCCGGACGAGGCTCGGTCGGGCGAGATCGCGGTCGACCCCGACATCGCTCCGCTGGAGCGGCTGGTGGCGTTGCTCGACGACTTCGAGTACTGGTTCAACATCATCGAACCCTGATCGGGGTCGACTGGCGCGATATCCGCCTCTCCACTAGCCTGAAGTGGTAGTCCGGCCGGATGCCGGATCACGACCGTGGACGCAGCAACCTCACCTGGCAAGCACTCGCGGGCGGGCCGCGCTGGTCGCGCCGCTTTGCTGTGCCTGCCGATCATGATGCTGTTCGCCTTGAGCGGGACAGCCGTTGCGCAGACGACCGTCTCGCTCACCTTCGACGACGGGATCGCCACCCAGTATCCGGTGCGTCAGATGCTCGCGGAGCACGGGATGCACGCCACCTTTTACGTGAACAGCGGCAGAGTCGGGACCACGCCCTACTACATGACCTGGCAACAGCTGTACGCGCTCGCGGCAGACGGAAACGAGATAGGCGGCCACACCCTCGATCACGTTTCCCTGACGCAGGTCAGTGTGGGTGAAGTACAGCGGCAGGTCTGCGAGGACCGCGCCTACCTGATCGGACAGGGATTCTCGGTCCACAACTTTGCCTACCCGTTCAGTAGGCACAACGCGCAGGTCGAGTCGGTTGTGGAGGCGTGTGGCTACACGACCGCGCGACGGATCGGCGGACTGCGCGGCGGCGACTGCCCTACTTGCCCGGTCGCGGAGTCGATTCCGCCGGCTGCGCCAATGGTCTTGCGGGCACCGGAATGGCCGTTCAGGCCGTACGAGCTCGCGGACCTGCAGGGTTGGGTGACGCAGGCCGAGGACAACGGCGGCGGTTGGGTGCCGCTGGTCTTTCACGATATCTGTGACGGATGCGGCGGCTCGACCGTCAGCGCCGCCGATCTGCAGGCATTTCTGGACTGGCTCGCCCCGCGCGAGGTTTCCGGGACGGTCGCAAAGACTGTTCGCGAGGTGGCGCCGCCGGCTGACGGAATTGCTCCACAGACGGCGATCACATGTGATCGGTTGCCCTGCTCATCCGCGTGGCGCAAGGCACCTGTGAGTGTGGCCCTGTCGGCGACCGACCAGGGCTCGGGCGTCGAATCGATCCACTACACGACCGACGGCGCAGAGCCGACTGGCCCGGCCCCGACCTACGCTGCCCCGTTCGATCTGAGCGAGACCGCGACCGTCAACTACCGCGCATTCGACCAGGCTGGGAACGTCGAGCCGACCCAGTCGCAGCTCGTGAAGGTCGACGCAGCCGCGCCGCTGAGCACGATCTCATGTGACGGCGCCGCCTGTGCGAGTGGCTGGTACAAGGGCCCGGTCAGCGTCGGCCTCGACGCGACCGACGAGGGCTCGGGCCTCGACGCGATCCGCTACACGACCGACGGCTCGGCCCCGACCGCGCAGAGCGCCACCTACAGCTCGGCCCTCCAGGTAACCGCCACAACCACTGTCAGCTACCGCGCCTTCGATCGCGTCGGCAATGCCGAGACAGTGCAGTCAAAATCGATAAGCGTGCAGCCCCTGCAAGCGCCGTCGGAATTGATACCCGTGCAGCCGATGGAAGCGCCGTCGGTCGTCGATCGCACACCACCAAGCATCAGGATCATTTCGCCCAGGCGCGGAAAGAAGGTGAAGAGCAGGGGCACAGTCACGCTGGCGGCCCGGGTGCGAGACGCATCGCCGATCAGGCGGGTGCGGTTCCTCGTTGACGGTCGCCGAGTGGGCAAGAGAGTGTCCCCTCCCTACCGGATCAAATGGAGGCGGCGTCGCTCGCCCAAGCGCAAGCACAGGATCACGTTCGTCGCCGAGGACATTGCTGGGAACAAGCGCGCGTCGTCCGTTTCGGTGAGGAGGAAGCGGGGGCGTCGCTCAACGCGGCACCATTCGAGGGGATAGCAAGCTGGAGCGAGGGTTTTCGGCGCGTCCTGCGAATAGCCTGTATGTATGAATGAGCAGACCAGGTCCCGCAACTGGGCGGCGGTCCTCGCGATCGCCGTGGTGCTGCTAGTAGCCGCCGGAGCGATCACCTGGCTGATCACGAGGGGAGACGACAAACCGGAAAAGGTCGGGCCGAAGCTCGTCGACCAGCAGCAGTTGGTCCAGTTCCAGCAATCGCTTGGCCACGTGATCTACTGGGTCGGTCCGCGCGACGGCGAGCAGTACGAGTTGACCAAGCTCGGCAACGGCAACGTCTTCATTCGCTACCTGCCGGTCGGCACGACGGCCGGGGACGAGCGCCCCGCCTTCCTGAGCATTTCGACCTACAACCGTCCCGGCGTTTTCAAAGAGATGCAGGCGCTCGCCAAGAAGAGCGGCTCGGTCAGCAGGGAAGTTCAGGGTGGCATAGCGGTCTCGCCGGGCAACCGCAGGCAGAGCGTCTATATCGCCTTCCCCGGGTCGGACTATCAGGTCGAGGTCTATGACCCGTCCGCGCGCACGTCGCGTCGGATCGCGTTCTCGGGCCAAGTGCGGCCCGTCAACTAGCGGGTCCGGCGGCGAGGCCATATGACACTGTTGATCTACTGGATCGTGTTCCCGGCCGTTGTGTGCGCGCTTTGCGTCGGCTGCGGCGCGCTGCTCGAGCGGGTGATCGGGTTCCGGCTGCCCGGCACGTTGCTGGTCCCGGCTGGGCTCGCGACCCTGATCGTTATCGCGACGACCTTCACCGTCGCCGAAGTGACCGCGGAGCTAACGACGCCGGCCGTAGTCGTCGCGGCGATCGCTGGGCTGGTCTGGGCGCGTCCGTGGCGCGGGCGTAGCCTCGATTACTGGGCCGCCGGCGCCGCGCTGGCCGTGTTCGCGGTCTACGCAGCGCCGGTCGTGGCGTCGGGCGATGCGACCTTCGCCGGCTACATCAAGCTCGACGACTCCGCCACCTGGTTCGCGTTGACCGATCGCGTGATGGAGCACGGCGCTACCGCGTCGGGCCTGGCGCCGTCGTCGTACGAGGCGACGGTCGACTCCTACCTGGTCGAGAGCGGCTACCCGGTCGGGTCGTTGTTGCCGCTCGGCGTCGGTCGCGCACTCGTGGGTCAGGACCTGGCCTGGATCCTTCAGCCATATTTGGCGTTTCTGGCGGCCACGCTGGCGCTTGGCCTCTACTCGCTGGCGACGCCCCTCGTGCGCTCGCGCGCGATGCGCGCGTCCTGCGCATTCGTAGCGGCGCAGCCGACGCTGCTGTTCGGCTACGGACTGTGGGGGGGTGTCAAGGAGCTTGCGGCAGTCGCGCTGATACCGCTGGTCGTGATCCTCGCGGCGCGCGCGGCCTCGGGCGAACTGTCGCCGCGCAAGCTGATCGCCCTGGCAGTGACCTGCGCCGCGGTGCTCTCGGTCCTGTCGGTCGGCGCGTTCGTCTGGCTCGGGCCGGTGATTGGTGGAGCCCTGCTGGTGCTCGTATGGAAGCGGCAGTGGAGGCTCGCGATTCAGGGATCGGCTGCGTTCGTCGCGCTCGCACTGGTTGTGTCGATCCCGACTTTGCTCAATGGCTCGCTGGGGGTGCCGACCGAGGTGCTGACCAGCCAGGCCGAGCTCGGCAACCTCGCCGGCCCGCTCGACAAGCTGCAGGTGATCGGGATCTGGCCGACCGGCGACTTTCGCTTTCGGCCGGCGCACTTCGACGCCACCAGGGTTCTGCTCGCAATCGCGGCGCTGTCGGCGCTCGGCGGACTCGTGTGGGCCGTGCGCAGGCGCTTCACGGCACCGCTGCTGTACGTGGTAGCTGCCGCGGCCGGCTGCGTGGCGATCAACGTCAAGGGCTCGCCCTGGGCGGATGGCAAGGCACTCGCGACCGCTTCTCCGGCACTGCTGCTGTTCGCGATGCTGGGCGCGGCTGCGCTGGTCGGGATGGGCCGGCGGGCGGCCGGCGCACTGCTGGCGCTTGCGATCGCGTCCGGCGTCATCTGGTCGAACGTGCTCGCCTACCAGGAGGTCAACCTCGCGCCGCGCGATCGGCTGGTCGAGCTGGAGCAGATCGGCGAGGACTTCGCCGGACAGGGCCCGTCGCTGATGACCGAGTACGACCCCTACGGCGTCCGCCACTTCCTGCGCAAGCTCGACCCGGAGGGAGCCTCCGAGTTGCGGCGCCGGCAGGTCTTCCTGCGCGACGGCAACACGCTGCCCAAGGGCGGCGGTGCCGATATCGACCGCTTCGGCCTCGATGCGGTGCTCGTTTACCGTACGCTCGTGTTGCGCAATACGCCGCTAACCAGCCGCCCGCCGCTTCCATACAAGCTCGTGCGCCAGGGTCGCTCCTACGACGTCTGGCAGCGACCGGCGATCGGCGGCCCGAAGGTGATCGAGCACCGCTCGCTTGGTACCGACCTCGACCCCGGCGGCGTTGCGGGGTGCGGTGAGGTCGAGGCGCTTGCTCGAAAGGTCCCGCGCGGCGGATACCTGGCGGGCGCCGCGGCCACGCCGGTCACCGTGCTGGCGGTCTCGCGCATGGCGCGCCCCAACTCATGGAGGGCCAACCCAGCTCAACCGGGCGCGGTGCTCCCGGCAGGCTCGGGGACCGCGACCGGGGTCGTCGCGGTGCCGGCAAAGGGGGACTACGGATTCTGGATCGGCGGCGGCCTCCGCGGCGAGCTGACCGTTTCCGCCGACGGCCGGCACGTCGCGACGATCCACGGCCAGCTCAACAACATCGAGCAGCTGCTGCCGCTCGGCGACCTCCACATGTCGCGCGGCAAGAGCGCCGTCGCGCTCGACTATCGCACGGGAGGGGCGCGACCGGGTAGCTCCGGTGCGCCGTTCTCGCTGGGCCCCCTGGTGCTGGCGCCGCAAAAACAGGATCACTCGGTCGTGCAGGTCCGGGCCGACAAGGCGCGCGAGCTATGCGGCAAGCGGCTCGACTGGATCGAGGCGATCTCGCCCTAAGGGCGTTGCGCCGGTGACGACTGGCGCGGTCGTCACGCTTGATCGCCACCTTGTCCGAGCCGAAGCCAAGCACTCGCCCGGCGACCCTCTTTCCGAGGACCCGCCTGATGCGGCGTCCCAAACTGCTGACCGGCGACGGCGCGCCGCAGGAGCGTCACGCCTCATGGCTCGAGCTGTTCTTCGACCTCGTGTTCGTGGTCGCGATTGCGCAGCTTGGCGAGCTGCTGATCCACGATCAAAGCGCGACGGGGATCCTCCATTTCACGATCCTGTTTGCAGCGATTTTCTGGGCCTGGGTCCAGTACACGTTCTACGCCGATCGCTTCGAGACCGACGACGTCGCGTTCCGCCTGATGACAGGCGCAATGATGCTGGCCGTAATCGTCGCGGGCGTCCAACTGTCGAGCGCGTTCGAGAACGACGGCACGGGCTTCGCGCTCTCGATGGTCGCGGTCCAAGTCGCGATCGTGCTGCTCTACTGCTGGGCGTACGCGCTGGTACCGCAGACGCGCGAGCTTACCGCCCGCTACGCGACCGGCTTCGGGCTTGCGGGGTTGATCTGGCTCGTGTCGGTGCCCGTTGACACACCCGTCAATCAGTACCTATGGGTCGCCGCGATCCTGGTGGGGATCGGAACACCGTTGGTCAGCATCGGCGTAATCGACCGGACTCCCGTGCACACGCTGCACATACCGGAACGCTTCGGCCTGTTCACGATCATCGTGCTGGGCGAGGCGGTCGTGTCGGTCGCGACCGGGACGGAGCTGACGGACTCGGGCCTCGAAGGCGCGTTTGTCGGTGCGATCGGCTTCCTTTGCGCCGGCACTCTGTGGTGGATCTACTTCGACTTTGTCGACGGCGAGGCGACGATCACCCGCCGTTCGCTCGCGCGGCTTTTGTACGTGAACGCGCACCTGCCGCTGCTCGCTGGCCTGACTGCCTTCGGCATCGGCGTCAAGCTGGCGATCATTGACGCGGACCTGTCGGCGACGGCGTCATCGGCGCTCTGGCTGATGTGTGTCGGTGCGGCGATGTTTCTGCTGGCGCAGGCCTTGATGCACCTGACCGACATCGAGTCGTTCGACGATCTCGCGGTGCGAAGCCGGGCGCTGGCCGCGACCGCCCTGATCGTGCTCGCCTTGCTCGGCTCGGGACTCGCACCGATTGTGTTCATCTCTTTGTTGCTGGCGATCTTGGTCTGCGACCTGCTCGCCGAGATCGTCGACGAAGCTCGGCACAGTGCGCACGCGCACGAATAGCCGGCCAGCCTTTCAAGCGGCGTGTTTTTGCATTCCGCGCGCAACACGTTACGTCGCCTGCGCCACACTCCTACCGTGTCCCATCAGCCCGTCCAACCACCTCAATCCCCCGAGGTGGCGCGGATATTGGATACAGAGGGAAAGAAATCCGCGCCACCTGCCGGGGATGAGCAGCCACCTGCCGGGGATGAGCATTTCGATGTGCGGATCGCGGGGCTTGCGGAGCGACAGCATGCGGTGATCAGTCGGCGGCAGCTGGCTGCCTTGGGTGTGGGCGACAAGCCGATCCTGCATCGCATCCGAACCCGGCGCCTGCGTCGCGTCCACGCGGGCGTCTATGCGGTCGGCGCCGGCCCGGTTGGCCTTCACGGTCGTTACATGGCGGCCGTGCTTGCTTGTGCGCCGGGCGCTGTAGTCAGCCACCGCTCGGCAGCTGCGCTGCTCGACCTCGCGCCGGTGCCGTCGGGGCCGATCGACGTGATGATCCGCCGCGGCGGAAGTCGCCGCCGTGATGGTGTCGCGGTTCACACCACGCGCTCGCTGTTGCCGGCTGAAGTGATGAGCAGCGACGGAGTGCCCTGCACGGCTGCTGCCCGCACGTTGCTCGACCTGGCCGCGGTCGTGGGTGAGCGCGCGCTCGATCGCGCGCTCGAGCGCACCCAGTCACTGGGGATCTTCGATCGCAACGAACTGGACGCGGTACTCGTCAGCACCCGCGGAAGACGCGGGGCCGGCCGACTACGGCGTCGGCTTGCCGATCTTGCCGATGACCCGCCGCTGGTGCGCAGCGAGCTGGAGCGACGCTTCCTGGCATTGATCGAGCGAGCGAACCTCCCGCTGCCGGTGGTCAACGGTCGCGTAGCCGGCCTCGAGGTCGACTTCAACTGGCTGGCTCACCGCCTGATCGCCGAGACAGACGGGCGGGCGACCCACGCGACCGCTCAAGCGTTTGAGCGTGACCGCCAGCGCGACCTCGACCTACAGCTTGCCGGCTGGCGTGTCATACGCGTCACTTGGAGGCAATTGGCCGACCGACCCGAAAGCGTGATATCTCTGCTGCGAGCACGACTGGCACTCGGGTAGGCTCGTCAACGTGTCAGAGCGTGCGGAAGTGCAGTCCCACGGCGCCCATGCGAGCGTCGCCCATGACCGTGGCAGCGACGTGGTCGCGGTCGAGGAGCCGCTGGAGATCCGCGTCGACGGGCGGCCGCTCGCGGTCACGATGCGCACGCCCGGCAACGACGACGAGCTGGCGCTCGGCTTTCTATATGGGGAGGCGCTGATACGTGAGGCCCGCCCCGCCGCCCCGCCGCCCGATCTGGCCGCCAACACGATCGACGTAGACGGTCCCTTGGAGCACGACCCTGGCGAGCGCAGCTTCTACACCACGTCCTCGTGTGGAGTCTGCGGCAAGGGCGCGATCGAGCAGGTCGTGGTCGATTCGCGGCGGCTCGGCCCCGGGCCGATCGTGCGCCGCGACCTGCTCGCCTCGTTGCCCGACAGGCTGGTCCAGCCAAACTTCGATCGCACGGGAGCCATGCACGCGACAGGTCTATTCGAGGCCGACGGCACGCTGGTGTTGGTGCGCGAGGACGTCGGTCGCCACAACGCGATGGACAAGGTGATCGGGCGTGCGCTGCTCGACGGGACGATGCCGCTGGCCGATCGACTGCTCTGCGTGAGTGGCCGGCTCTCGTTCGAGCTGGCGCAAAAGGCGGCCCTCGCCGGATGTCCGATCCTGGTCGGCGTCGGCGCGCCGACCTCGCTTGCGGTGTCGCTGGCGGCCGAGCGGGGCATCACGCTCTGCGGCTTCGCGCGGGACGGGCGGGTCAACGTCTACGCCGGCGCGGAACGGGTTGCCTGATCCGCCTACAATGATCGATTCAATATATGGAGAGGTGGCCGAGAGGCTGAAGGCAGCCGCCTGCTAAGCGGTTTGGGGGGTTCACACCTCCCACGTGGGTTCGAATCCCACCCTCTCCGCTTACGGCACCGCGCAATCGGCCCCGAACTGCACTGCGGCGCGGAGGATGTCGTCTCCGATGTTGATGTGCCCATCCGGCGGTCCCAGGTCCCAGCGCTCGCGCTTGCGCGGGTCGGGCTCTTGAGCCGCGCTCGGCGGAGCTGTCCTGTCCTTTGCCAGCGAGTAGTTCGGGCCGGTGCTGTCGCCGAACGCCGCAGCCACGACCAGGATGTCGTCTCCGATGTTGACGACCAGATCGCCGTTTACGTCGTAGAGGTCATACGGGTTGGTCGCGTCGCGCCGCCCGCCGAAGTTCTGATTGGGCCCGAACTCCTGGCCGTCGCTGCATCCGTCGCCGTCGGTGTCGGTGTCTGCGCTGTCGGAGCCCTGCGCGGCCTCCATCGCGTCGGAGACGCCGTCGCTGTCCGAGTCCGGCGGGACGCCGTTGGTGAACAGGTCTCCCAGCACCAACTGCCCGGTCGTGTTCGGATGGATGTCGCCGGGAATCACGAGGTCGGCCGCGCGTCCCTTGAAGTACGGATGGGCGTCGACCTTGATCGCGCCGTGCGAGGTGGTCTCCGCGTCGATAGCAACGTTCAGGGAGCCGATGGCCTGCTCGATCGTCTGGATCAAGGCGCTGTTGCTGCCGTCGTCGAGCGGGTTGTAGTAGGCCATCACCATCATCAGCGTGCCCGGCTCCTTGGCCGCGTCGATCGCGTCGAGGATCGTGTCGATGTTGGCCTGGATCAAGGGGATCGTGTCCAGCACGAGCTGCTCGCACTCCGGCGTCGCCGCCACAAGACACGGAAGGCCGCTGTTCGGATCGTTGAGCTGCAGAAGGTCGTTGGCGCCGATGTCCAGCGTCACCGCATCGACCCCGCCTGCGCCCGCGTCGCCGATCAGGTCCACCGCCTCGTCGAGCTGCGACTGGGTGCGCGTGCTGGGCCAGGTTCGGACCGTGTTGACCAGGCCGACGCTGGTCTCGCCCGGTATGGCGATGTTGTACTGGTCGACGCCGAGCTGGGCCGTGAAGCGCGTGCCCCAAGTGTCGGCGGGATTCGCGGTCCCCGAGGGGTAGCTGCCGGCGAACGGAAAGCCGGCCCCGACCGAGTCGCCGGTGATGACCACCTCGCTGGCGCGGACGGTCTGGGCACTGAGCGCAAGCGCGCCGGCCACGGCGAGAACGATTCCGATGCGTGTCTTGCTCATGGGTCGCAGCTCCAGTCTGTCGTGTGTCCGCTTCCGGCTTCCCCCGGCGGCCGCGACCCTACCAGAACCGTCGTCGCGTTAGTCCCCGGACGGCCCGGAGCCCCCTCAGTGAGGGGGCTCCGGGATGCTACCTAGCGTCGTTGTTGACTGTGCTTGTCGCTACCTGTCGTTGCTACGGCCGAGGAAACGGCTGGGTGAGGCAGTCCTCTCCGAAGGTAGCCGCCACGGTCAGGATGTCGTCTCCGATGTTGATGTTTCCGTTCGGTTGGGTTCGGTTATGTGACCCTACCGCCGCGCCCTGTGGTAGGCCATGGTCGAACGCTGGGTCGTATTGCTTCGACGCCGTCGATCCGGCGTTCGGGGTAACGGTCTCGACTGGCGGGTCCGCGTTGGTGTAGCGGTTTACGGCCGGAGTCTCGCCCCAACCGAGTGCGTTCGGCTGCAGCCCAGGTCCGTCCGTGGTGCCGAAGCGGACGGCAGTCGGAATGATGTCGTCTCCGACGTTGACAACTCCGTCGCCACTCGCGTCCGCCGTGTCGTAGTAGTACAGCGGGTCACGGGTGCCGCCCCACTGTTTGGTCTCCTGCAGCTCCTTGATGTCCGCGCAGCCGTCACCGTCGGTGTCGGGAACGTCGAGATCGGCTGTCGGGTTCGACAGGTCGTCTCCAAGCTCCGTCAGCGTCAGGTTTAGTGCCGGAGTGCCGGGGCTGCCGGGCAGTGTGCTCGGCGGGGTTAGCGCGTGATTCGCATCGTCAGTGACGTCGTCGTCATTGGCGTCGGGGTCGTGGCAGTCCGGCCGCCCCGTCCACAGGGTGACCTTGCCATCGGCAACGTCTGGGTGGGTGGCGGGGTTGATCGTCGCCTGCGTCCATATGAACGGTCCGATCAGTGTGTTGTTGATGCCGGCTATATCGCCTACTCCGCCAGGGTCATTGGCGCCGAAGCAGCCCTGGATGAACATGCTGTCGTCGCCGATTGTCCCGACGGTGCTGTTGTTGTCGTAGTTCACGACAAAGTCCGTCGCGCTTCCCTCCAGCTGGTTGACGGGGTCGTAGCGGTCGATCCCAAAACCCGAACCTCCGTCCCATGCTGGCGGCGGCGTGCTGGGGAGTCCATCGCCGCAGTCCTTGGCCGTGTCGATCAGCGTGAGCGAATCGAACGGCCCTACGCCGAAGCCCGCCTGGCAGATGCTGGCACCGCCGAAGGCGGATGTGGTGTTGATCGTGATGAACGGCGAGTCCGCGTAGCACTGCAGGGTGGACTTTCCGACGTTGCTCGTGTCGGGCATTTCAATGTCGCCCCCGCACATGAACAGGATGCGCGTTGCCGCGTCGCCCGTATCATTTGCGGTGACCTGGATCAGCCCCACGCTGTGCGACTTCACACCGTCGAAGGGGTGGGCGTTGGCGGTTCCAGCGCCGAGCGCCAAGGTCAAAAACATTCCCGCAACTCCGGCACAAATCAATGCCGCCCGGTTGCGGACCTTCGGATGTCTGCTACTCCACACGATTGATCCTCCCAATTTGTTCCGCTTGCGCGGTTTACGTAATTTCGTTCCGCTCGCGCGGTTTGACACCCGAGCAGCGAACCAAGCACCTACTGCGAACCAGCACCCACTTTCGGTACCCTACCTTTTTGGCACCTTACCGAAAGTTACCTACCTTCGGTACCGTGTACCTTACCGGACGGTCAGGAGCCAAGTCAAGGGGGTCCAAGCGAAGGGGCGCAAGGTCCGGATTTCGCGATGCTGCCTATCGTTTTGACTGTGCTTGTCGCTACCTGTTGGTTAGGTCGCGGGCCACAGTTAGCTGCAGTCCATTCCGAACGCACCTGCCACGCCCAGAATGTCGTCCGAGATGTTGACCGTTCCGTCCGGCTGGAGCCGGTTCCACGAGCCTACCGCTGCGCCCTGGCTTGGGCCACGGTCGAACGCAGGGTCGTACGCCGGCGCGGCCGTGTCGATCGGCGGGTCCGGGTCGCTGTAGCGGTTCGGGGTCGCCGTCGCGCTCGCGTCGTTGGCGCCGAACCGGGCGGCTGTGCCGATGATGTCGTCTCCGACGTTGATGACCTGATCGCCACTCACCTCGTTTACGTCATACCTGTAGAGCGGGTCACGTCGGCCGCCGTATTGTGTCGTGCCCGTCAGCTCCTTGACGTCCTCGCAGCCGTCCCCGTCGCCGTCGTAGGTAGCGATACCCGTCGTCAGGTCGGCGTGCTCGGTCAGCGTCAGGTTGGAGCTCGGACTCCAGGGGTTGGAGGGACTTAGGGCCGGTGGTCCACCGTCGAGCGTGACCTGGTTGTCGTCGTCGTCGGGGTCGGGGTCTTGGCAGTCCGCCCGTGTCCACCACGCGCTGAACTTGCCCGTGGCAACGCCCGGGTGGGCGGCGTAGTCGATCGTCACCTGCAGCCACCAGTACGGGCCGAACTGTACGTTGTTGAAGCCGGCTGGATTGCCTACCCCGCCAGGGTCATTGGTGCCGAAGCAGCCCTGAAAGAACATCGTGTCGTCCGCTAGATCGCCGGTGCCCTTGTTGTCGTAGGTCACGGGGTAGTTCGTCCCGCTCCACTCCCGCTCGTTGACGGGGTCGTAGCGGTCGATCCCAAAGCCCGAGCCTCCGTTCCATGCCGGCGGCGGCGTGCCGTCGAGTCCATCGCCGCAGTCCTTGCCCGGGTCGTCCAGAGCGAGGAAGGCGTCTGGCCCTACGCCGCCAGTCGTCTCGCAGATGCTGGCCCCCCCCGCTGCTGTATGTGGGTTGATCGTGACGGTCGGCCAGTCCAGGTAGCAGACAAAGTTGGCAAGCCCGGCGTTGTCCGTCGAGGAAAACTCAATGTTGCTCCCGCACATGAACCTGGCGTCCACCTCTGCCCCCAGGGCGGTATCAGCGATCGTAACCTGGATGAGCCCGACGCCGTCGGACGGCGTGGCGTCGGTGGGGTGGGCGTTGGCGGTTCCAGCGCCGAACGCCAAGGTCAAAAACATTCCCGCAACCCCGGCACAGATCACTGCCGCCCGGTTGCGAACCTTCCGATGGCTGCGGACCTTCCGTTGTCTGCTAATCCACACGAACCCAGTCACCTTCCCTTGG